>CEUT01147850.1_pt1 | contig 10893 bp, 10 predicted proteins | sample 531401 | NCBI WGS metagenome assembly CEUT01 (sample SAMEA2622821, study PRJEB7988) | marine metagenome | biome: marine biome (ENVO:00000447); feature: surface water layer (ENVO:00002042); material: "saline water (ENVO:00002010), including plankton (ENVO:xxxxxxxx)" | depth 5 m | reverse complement strand
ACACACCCTTGCCCTCTAGTATGGACTGTAGGCACATGATCTTGTTACTTGCTAAGTCAATCTCATCAAGTAATAAGATAGCACCACGCTCTAATGCTTCGATTACAGCACCGTTATGCCATACTGTTTGACCATTGACAAGTCTGAAACCACCGATCAAATCGTCCTCGTCAGTCTCAACTGTGATGTTGACTCTGATAAGTTCTCTACCTGTCTCAGCACATGCCTGTTCAACACCGAAAGTCTTACCGTTACCACTCATACCAGTAATGAATACAGGATAGAATAATTTTGATGAGATAACTTTCTTGAGATCAGGGAACTGACCGAACCTAACAAATGTTTTGTCCTTCTCAGGTATTAGATTCTCTACATCAATAGTAGTTTTGCCTAGTCCTACATTTGTAGGAACTGAGACTGGTTCTTGTACAAATGTTGGTTCTTGAAATGTTTGCTCAAGTTTTGCCTTTGCTTGAGATACAGTCACATTCCAATGACCACGCTTTGTCTTGTACTTGTTCAAGAATTTTGTAATAGTTTGATAACCGATAGGGTTAGCATCACAATATGCCTTTACCATATCAGCATCAAGTTTGTTTCCATATTTTTCCACAATGTTATCAATGTGGAATTTGCTGTCGTAAGTAGTAGGCATAAATCTCCTTTTGTTTGATTCTATTATAGTATAAAGAAAGTGGCATAACAATATGTTGTGCCACTATTTTGAACTGTCACATCAAGCAATTTGATTGATGAATTGTTTTACCATGACTCTGTTGGTCTTTTTACCTCTGTTCATTTTCTTGAAAGCGGTTGATATGTCACGCTTTACAGCACCCTCTTTGACCTCTAATTCATCACTTGCTCTGAGTTTATTACCTGATAAACAGAACCAATGATCGAAAGTATCTGTAGTAAAATCAATCAATCCATTTTTCTTGTTTTGTTTCTTCATATCCTCGAAAGTCTCAAATGCCTTTCTTGCATATCTCATGTAGAAACCATAGTAATCTCTTTCAAGTATTCTGATGCCTAAGAATTGTGTGTTAGGTAGGTCTGACTTCACAGCATTGAGTAAACTACATGTGAACTCTGACTCATTGTGACCACCTGTGAATGTTCTAGCACCCTTTCTAATAACTGTTTCAGAGGGATAAACATTTCTTCTGGTAAATGTAGTCTTATCAACCACCCTAGTCTGATTGATAGAATCCCAGTCAGAACCATACTCAACATAACTGGAATGAAATCCCTCTCCATCAGTCAAAATTACGCAATGACATTTTTGTAATTTTTCTCTTTTGATGAGTCTCTTGATAATTTGACCACTTGCTATAATTGCTTCATTGAGTGGTGTACCTGATAATCTGAACTCACTTTGTGGTGCGAAATCGTGACTAGAGATAGCATGAGTCTGTAACCATAGTAACTTCATCATTTCATCTAAATCTTTTGATCTTGCAGTTGATGTAAGTATCTGAACCATACGGAAACCACCTTCTATAAGCAAATCTCCATGTTTTTCTATTTGATGTAACTTATGTGAATCATAACCGTAGTGATCTTGCTTATAGTTGGGTTTCAGTCTGTATGAATCATTTGTAAAGGCATATACTTCAAATGGTATAGAAACCTTACGACAAAACCATACAAGATTGAATAGTTGTTTTACTGTATCATTCAACTGATAGTGCATTGAACCAGACCAGTCTAGTAGAAATACAAGACCATGATTCTTGCCTTCTGGTATAGTGGTAACTTTCTTGAATATGTCCTCGTTATACTTGTATGTGTGTAACTTGTTCATATCAAGCATACCTGTCCTTGATGTTGCCTGTCTTGAGTATGAGTCTGCTGATTTCTTCATTTCAAACTCTTTTACAAGATTATTGACATCTTTGCGAGACTTGTTCTTATGCTCAGAATATCTCTTGATCTCAGCATCAACACACTTAGTGAAGTAGTCTAAATGACTTTCGCTAATGTCATTCATAGTGATGAAGTGTTTGTTTAGTGCATCTTTTATCATGTTGAACTCAACTTCTACTGAATCAAGGTTCAATTCTGGTATAGTTACATAGTTAGTTTCTCTTGCTTCTCCATCATTGAGTTTGCTTTGAACATTACCATCAAAAGATTTCTGTGTGTCTGACGTTTCAATAGTGCCATGATTCCCTGCTTTATTTTGTAAAGCAAGTGTCTCGTCATCTAAATCGTCCTCGTCCTCGTCCTCTACTGGTGTCTCAAGTTGAGACTTAGATGAGTCATTTGAATCTTGTCCATTTTTATCATCACTAGAGGGTGTTTGTACCTGTGAATTATCGTCATCATCAGTCTTGTTTGAGTCATCTTGAGAATCATCAATATTGATGTTTACTGACATGCCATTGATAGAACCTTTCTCACTTGAGACAAGTTTTGCCTTTAGCATTTCATCTATTGATTGCTTCTGGTCTTTACCCATTTCAAACATCTTGAGAGATAAATCAAGTACCTCATCAAATGTATTTGCTTGAGTTATTTCAGTAATGAGTTGATTTTCCTCGTCAGTAAAATCAATACAAAGATATGCACCGATCTTGAAATATAGATTGACTCTATCAATAAGTTTTAGGTCATTGATCTCATTATCATCTACCTCAAAGAAATTGATAGAATGTAACTCCTCGTATCCTTTGTAGAAATCTTTGTTCAACCCTGCAAATCTTTGCTTCATCAATTTTTCAATACGGGCATCTTCCACTACATTTACATAGTCATGTGGTAAGTCCTTATACTTATCCTCTAACTTATAGTTACGGTTAGGTGTATGAAGTGCATGACCTACCTCGTGTGCTACGAGCATGTCATATACATATTCGCTGTCGATCTTCCATTGTGGTAGTGTAAGAACTCTACGCTCAACATCAAATGATGCTGTTTCGACATTCTTATGCTCGATCAATAGATTCTCTGTCGCAAGTAGTTTAGCAAGGTTGCCTTTGATTTCAATGTTGACAGTCATTTGTATCTGATGATTTATAATATCATTATAGCAAATACAAATGGTTATCTACCAATGCTGTGACAATATTTTTATTGGCACATTAGTATGATTTCGGTTCTAGTGGGTATGTTTCTATTCTCTTTTCTATTGTATGTGATATTGCCATTTCGTTTGTATCTTCCATGTGTTGGTCATGTCTACAATATTTGAGTTTGTCTGGTAGTTTACTACCATCATGCTCTATAATTCTAACGCAAGGTGTTATAATTACATGTACATCACGTTTAGGTCTTTCTTCTCCCCCCGAACCACATGCTACTAATATACTCATACATGAACCCATGTTGAGACGTATTATTCCATATTCTGGTCTATCCTCTTGACCGAACTCTACACACATACCTGTTTGCCACTTCTCGTCAAACAATTCTATTGGTTCTTCATTCCATTGACGAAAATTAGTTTGACCCATGTTTCCTTATTTGATGCAAATTTTGTGAGTGTATTTCACTTTCATATGAATAATACTTGAACTCTATCCAGTTGTCAAAGGGGTCTTTTATGGTGGTTCTGTGACATCTTACATTTTGTCCATGCAAGTGTGCATCTTCTGGTCTAATCTTCTTAGGAATAAGAAAATTGTACTTAGAGTCAATTACATTGATCTCAGGGTGTTCTTTGCAATGCTTGATGAGATCAAAGTATTCCTGTCTATCTAAGAATACCAGACCGTTGTGTCTTGGTAATCTTGAGTTAGGTTGTGGAACTGATGTTGCACCCTCTAAGACAGATATGTGATGCCCTGCCATTGACATTATGAAACCGCTAGACCTACCATTATCTTCAGTTGAGATAGTGAACCGTTGGCAAAACAGACACCCCAACACATCACAATACCAACGAATACCCTCATCTATATCGGGTATGGTAAATGCCATGTGCCATAATGTTTTAGTATTCTTTTGTGATAGAATAGTCACACGAAATATAGATAGTATTAGTATTTACACACTATGAAAATCTTTGTAAATGGGTGCAGTTTTACCTATGGTGCTGACCTAGAAAACATAAACGATAGATACTCTACATTTCTATCTGATAACGTAGTAAATATAGGACGTGGCGGTCAATGTAATGATCTAATAGTAGATAGATCAATAGAGTGGTTGGAGAATAACGAATGTGATTTTGTAGTTATACAATTCACTATGAATACACGATTTAGTATGTGGAGATCAGGGAAGTGGATAAGTATAAAACCCTCAAACATTGACAAAATAACGAAGTTCTATTACGATAAAATATATTCACAAGAATTAGGTATTAGAAACTTGTGGAAGAATGTATACACTATGGAAAACTATCTTGAATCACGAAACATACCTTATTTGTTCTGGAAAGTTGGACGAGCAAACGATACCTACTCACAATATCGTAAACTATGTAAAAACAAAGATATGCTTATGGGAGACGATTTTTGGGATAACAATGACCCTGACATGTGGACTGAAGATGTACACCCAACTCCAAAAGGTCATCAAGTTATTGCTAATAAATTGAAGGAATATATTTACAAATGAGAAACATTTATTGGGGTGCGTACAATGCGGGTAAGTTTCACATGAAAATGATACACAGAGCATCATGTGTGGAACAATTACGATTCAATGAGTCTGGTCACTCATGTAATGTTTTACGATATGATGGAGAGGTAGAGTATGAATTATTATATTACAAAAACGAAAAGGGAGAGATAAAAATGAGAAAGAAACGTAAGAGTTTGACTGCAATTCATAGACTAGATTATGAATATGGAGAGTGCTACAATTATGTTGATGATAGACCAGTAAAACATAGAGATACTATAAAAGAAGTAGATGTAATGCCATATGCACAACATAAAGACGATAAACATTTCACATTCTTACCCTCATTCAATAAAAAATTATTTGACGATAATAATTGGGTTCATCTTATAGAAGAGTGGGATACCGTAAAGATGGCAATGACACCATATCCATTTATTGGTATTCCAACTCAACGTGAGTGTATCAATGGTAAAAGAATTGTTCCTCATGGTGATGCTCTAAAATTCTTAGGTGAAAGTAGAAATTTCGTACCTTATAAAGAGAATGTTCTTGATAGTATGATAAGCAAATTAGCATGTTTTGATAAGAAGTTAGCGGGAAAAAGAGCATTCAAGATAACAGGTAGACCGACAGTATTCAAAGATTTGTATGATGCCTATAAAAGACATAAGGACTTAGTGTGGTTACATCTTGATGACATAGTAAATGAAGGTAGGAATATAGAGTATAGATTGAGAGAACTCAAGATACCATACGAGTATTTCAATCTCGACAAAGATGATTATGCTGTCTTTGGTTGCACAGCACAATTACCACACGATTACACGCACCCTGACTGGGATTTGACGAATGAAAAGACTTATAATAATTGGTCAAAATTGAAACGAATGGCAGAAGAATATATATCTGTGAGACAGTTGAAAGATGTCCGTCTTGATGCTAAAATAAAACCATGAGTTTCAACAATAAACGAATAACCGCAGTTATCCCTGCACGAATGTCCTCTGGTAGATTTCCTGGCAAACCACTTGCCAAAATCAATGGCAGAGAAATGGTGCTGATGGTAGCAGATATAGCAAAGCAGTCAAAATTTATAGACGAAGTTCTTATTGCTACTGAGGACGAAGTTATCTGTGATCTTGTAGACAGAGAAGGATTTACAGGTGTGATTACTGGTAAACATTATACATGTACTCATAGAGTTGCAGAAGTTGCACAAAATCTACACACCGATTTTGTTTTCAATATTCAAGGAGACGAACCATTGACGAAACCTGTATGGTTAGACGAAATGATAGAGTATGGTGTCACTAATGATATTGATGTACTACAGTCATCAAGAGTGTTGGAAGATGGAGAGATAGATGATGAAGATGTTGTGAAGATGGTAGTAAATAATAATAGAGTCATGCACATGCAAAGAAGATGTGATGTGATATGTGATAATATAGTCACTCAACTAGGATTGTATCTTTATAAGATAAATGCAATTAGAGCATTTCCTGATCTTGACATGACATTTGTGAAGTATTGGAAAGGATTGGATACGATAGGTTTCTGTGGTAAATATGATGTAGTGCCTTTTGACCTAAAATGTGGTAAGATAAGGGCAGTTGATCGTACATGGCACATACAAGAGGTAGAATGGTTGCTACAAATGCAAAGGGAATCCAACTAGGAGCAAATTATCTAAAAAAATCAAATCGTATTGCTTTGATTGGTAATGGTGGTAATCTTGCGATTGCTCAACACATGGCGAGTGACATATATCGTCATACAAATAAATTTTGTTTTGCTCCTGATGCTATCAATACAACAGCATTAGGTGGAGATGGAGACTGGAAGAAAAATTGGTTAGATTATGCCTGTACAAATGCTGATCTTATTATAGGTATTACTTGTCGTATCAATAGTCCTATGGTGTTAGCGTTGGAAAGAGTTGGTGTCCCCGTACTGCTCATTGCTCCAGAAGAACACCCTGTTCTCGATACTATTACTATAAACAGTTTATATTACCATGAGTTTGAGATAAATGCTCTGTCTGCATTATATTTGATGATCGCTGCTGGCGGATGGGAACTACCTTTGTTGCCTCATAATGTTGAGTCACGTGATGGAACTACTTATGATGATATAACAGAAAAAAGAGATAACATATATTGTATTGATATAGATGGCACACTGACTGAACCACATGATGGTAGTCCATGGTCAGCAGTTCCTCGAATGGATAGAATTGCTAAAGTAAATGAATGGTATGATAAAGGTTATACAATATATCTTATGACAGCAAGAGGGTTCATTCATAGTACTTCAAGGTATCCTGAGGATATTATAGCCCAGCAGGCCGAAGCCGATTACCATTGCAGATCAAGAACCGAAGCACAACTTAAGAAGTGGGGTGTAAAGTACCATAAGTTGTTCTTTGGTAAACCTAGAGCGAACAAATATATTGATGACCGTGGTGCAGGTGATAATTTTTTAGATTAGAGTAACTCAAACATACGTTTACCTTCAGTTGTTATACTATAATCCTTTGGTTTATGGGATAATATCCACTCGTATGCTTGTTCCCAACTTTCCTGCTGCTGGAAAATTCTTTCCTGCTCCAAGAATCCATGTTCTTGTAAGTCATTGAATAGTACCATAGGACTTTTTATTACATCAAGACCAAGAAATGTAGTAACCATGTGTGATCTGTCACCTGGATCGAGCCGCTGCCAACCGCAAGTCCACTCAAAGAAATCTTTTTGCTTCTTGGTAAGATAATCATATCCCCACTTCAGATGATTCAACACAACTTCCATTTCTCGCTGCATCTCATGTTTTTGTTTAGTCCTATATTGTTTTATGTTATCGTATATTATTACGTCTCTTTGTAAGAAACCACCATAATATATGTCAGTGCCGGGCCATGGGATGTAGATGTGCTGGTGATTCAGGAATAACTTACTAAGAGTTTCTTGTCGTATGATAGGATTACTCATTTGTATCATAGTATAATCCTCTGGTATGTTAATAAGTTCCCATTGTTTCCATATATCACACGTCCGCCACGGCAGCAGGACGGATCTGGGCTTCGGAGCATCATGAAGTAGTTGTTCTACTTCTTTATAAGACTCGTCTCTTATGGTAACTTGATCGTCTCGTGGTAAAAAGAATAACGACCCTTCAGGTTCTCGCTGCTGGTTTTGGATCGCAGCTCTGCCCAACTCCCACAGGAATGGTGCTGTACCATAATAACTCTGTACTTTAGTAAATCTATTACTCTTTATCTTATCATGATGATGTTTTGACCAAGTATAAACTTTATCGCTGCGAAATGCTTGCTGGTTGGTATAAAGAAAGTCAGGTCGACCTATTGCTTCACGACATACGCCAGGTAAAATTCCAAATAAAAACGAGGTATCAGGGTTTTGACCCAAATACCTCGACATGGTATGATGCCACTTATCAGATTGTTGTGCCATAACGAAAAAGAAGACGCAACGTTACGCCATTCCACCACCCCATTGCTTGTCAATACCGTCAGTTGTGGTACGATAATATCCTACATGTTCTGTTTTCTCTATCAATATACTATCAACTTCATCGTCAGATAATACTCCCTTCTCAAGTAGTAGCTGAACTAAACCTTCAGTCGAAACTTCAATACTATCTTCGTAGTATGGTGTCCATAACGTATGATGTTCATAATCTGCTATAGTACCATATTGCCCTGCTAGAGCATTTGTATATAATGTTCTTGAATGATCTACAACGTCAGTTGGAGAACAAGTATAGGGAACCCAATCTTCGTCAAGAGGAGCAAAATCAACTTCCAAGTCAATCATGTTCTTCTCAGGATTTGACCACTTAGGATTTCTTGCTGCTGCTATTTCGTAATTAGTTGCCATTTGTTTTTATGCCTCCGTAGTATTTATGAGTAACGTAACCATAAAGTAGAACTGTAAGCAACAGTTGTGTTGACTGTGACTGAGTTCACTGTGACGTTTACAGAAGCAGTACCGTTGATTGTCAAGTTATCTGTTGGTATATTACCAGTAACAGCTAAGTTTTCAGTTGTTACGTTACCACCAACACCTACGTTTTCTCCACCCACGTTTACTGAACCACCAACTGCTAAGTGTCCAGTTGGAACTCCTCGGTTCACGTTATACGAACCACCTTTACCACCTTGTATATTACCAGCTACGTTTACGTTTGTGTTACCTTGAACATTACCACCTTGCAAGTTACCCTGTAAGTTACCATGAATATTACCCGAAGATAATGAAGTGTTACCTTGAACATTACCACCTTGCAACGATAAGTTTCCACTAGGGTTAGCAGACACGTTACCAGAACCCGAACCAGAACCAGTACCTGAACCTGAGTTCACGAGTGCAGCACCTGAATCATAACCCATGCAACGCCAGTTACCCGAAGGTGATGAGTTAGATTTTCTTCCTGTTGCATCACTATAACGTAGTGATGACCCTGCTACTGTTGAGCCGGGGTTAGTCGCTGAGTTCTCAGCACCTGATTGTTGTAAGAATGCGTATGTACCTACGTCTCCAACACTAGCATTAGCGTTGACCGTAGCATCGAGAACGATACTTGCAGTATTAATCGCACTTATTCTTTTATCTGAATCAACCGTAATTATGGGAACTGCTGACGCAGAACCGTAGTTACCGGCACTTACGTCGGTTGTTTGGTTTACGTTTGACCCAGTACCGTATAGAGCCATTGATTTCTAATCTCCTTGTGTTACTATTTAGGCGGTAAATACTAGACTTCTTCTAGCATAAACTTATACTTCTTACCACTTCTTCTGTTGGTAAGATAAAGATGTTCCTCACCCTCTTCGATAAGGTAAGAACCCCAAGAGCCATCAATGGTGTTTCCACCCTTGGCTTCGTTGGATAAGTCTAAGTCAGAACTGTAGACGTTTGCCCATCTTGTACCCGATGCTCCTAAATCACGAGTACCGTTGGCGTTTGGTAATATATTACCTGAAACTGTCAACGTACCAGTAAATGTATCAGAAGCATCTGATCTTAAGAAGGAAGCAGAACTGATACCATCAAGAGTATCAGCATCAAGACCTGATCCAGCTCCGTCAACAGTCTTGATAAGTGTCAAGATTTCGTTTGCTGTCTGGTCTTGAGTAGCCCCAGATTCAATGTTATCTAATTTTGATCCATCACTTGCTACGTCTCTACCGTCCACTGTACCTGATACAGTTATGTTACCAGTAACATCAATCCCTGCGGTAAAGTCATGGTTTCCTGTCGATGTGATAGGGCCATTACTTGCAACTGCAACTGATGCAGAACCGTTTGCGATTGTTGTGCTATCAACTGCTGTTGTTGAGGTGTTTGTTACACGACCTTTAGCATCAACTGTAATAATTGGAATTGCAGTTGATGAACCAACTGTTCCAGCAGATACACCTGAGTTTGCAAGTGTAACCGCACCACCTGATGAAGCGGTAGCGTCTCCAGACATAGCACCATAGATGTATGTCTTGACTCTACTCATATCACAACGTCTATTAGTTCCACCACCACCATCATCAACGATGATCTCGTCAGTGTTTGCTAGTGCAGCACCAATATCTGTACCACCGTCAATGTTCAACGCTGATAAGGAAACCTTATTTGCGTTGTCAATTGTTCCGAGGTATGTGTCATTGATTGCAGTTCCCTGCCAAACACCAGTTCCTATAGTACCAAGACTTGTTAGTGATGATGATACAACAGATGAGCCGAGTGTTGTAGCACTCAATATTGAAGTATTATTTACCTTCAATACCTTACCTGATGCTAGGTTGATGTTCTCTGAAGAACCCCAGTTATCACCTGTTGCTTCAAAGTTCCATGTTTTATCTCCGTCTCCAGAGTCAACTGTGAATCCTGCACCGTCAGCAGCTGCATCATCAGCAGCTCCTGTAGCAACTTGGAAGTTCTTGTCATCAATGTTGACTGTTGTGGAATTGATTGTGGTAGTCGTTCCGTTTACAGTCAGGTTGCCTGAAATAACAGCGTTGTCGTTGATAGTTGTAGTACCACCATTCGAGTCTATCGTAAGATTACCCGATGATGTTGTTATAGTATTACCATCAAGTGATAAGTTATCAACTGTTGCAGATCCTGAAACCGCCAGAGCTCCAGCTACGTTGGTTCCATCTAAGTTTGTAGTACCATCAACGTCTAAGTTTCCATTGAAATCAGCATTTCCTGCCAATGTCAACGATGATGCCATGTCAACCGCACCATCTATATCAACAGCATCTAAGTTTGTAGTGCCATCTACATCTAAGTTTCCGTTGAA
>CEUT01032561.1_pt1 | contig 10893 bp, 8 predicted proteins | sample 531401 | NCBI WGS metagenome assembly CEUT01 (sample SAMEA2622821, study PRJEB7988) | marine metagenome | biome: marine biome (ENVO:00000447); feature: surface water layer (ENVO:00002042); material: "saline water (ENVO:00002010), including plankton (ENVO:xxxxxxxx)" | depth 5 m | reverse complement strand
TTTATATATATTTATATATGAATAAGTTATGAGGTTATATGAAAACATTCGATGAAATAATTGAAAAAGTTTTAGAACACGAAGGAGGGTATGTAAACGACCCGACAGATTTAGGTGGTGAAACAAAGTATGGCATCACCAAAAGGTTTTATCCAGACGTTGATATTAAAAATCTTACTATAAAACAAGCAAAAGAAATCTACAAAAACGACTATTGGGATAAAAATCGTGTTGAATCACTTCCTCAAGAATTATGGCATATATTTTTTGATATGTGTGTAAATATGGGAAGAAGAACAGCAGTAAAGATTCTACAAAGAGCTGCTGTCAACAAAGGTAAAAATATAGAAGTTGATGGTGGTTTAGGACCAATGACAATAGGTGCTCTCAAAGGTGTTGAAATAGACAGAGTGAGAGCTTTTAGAGTCAAATATTATGTAGATTTAATTAACAATAAACCTGAACAAGAAAAATTCTATTTAGGATGGTTCAGAAGAGCCTTGGAGGTGTAAAATGGCAACAGATAAATTATATAATGAAATAAAAGACCTTTTTAATGAATTTGAAGAAAATCATTCAATATTTGCAGATAAAGGTAATAAAGCAGCTGGTGGTAGAGCAAGAAAAGCTATCGGTGAAATTAAAAAATTAGTTACAGACTACAGAAAAGCATCAGTTTCTGAATCAAAATCATAGGAGTATTAAATGTCACAAGATAAACAACAATCAAGATTTCCAAGTGAAATTGTAGACCTACCTAGTGGTGGTAAAATTTATGGGAAAGATTCACCATTATATGATGGTAAAATAGAAATAAAATATATGACTGCAAAAGAAGAAGATATTTTAACATCTGCCAATCTAATAAAAAAAGGAGCGGCTCTTGAAAAATTAATGAACTCATTGATAATGACACCTGGTGTTAATATAAATGATTTAGTGCTTGGTGACAAAAATGCAATAATGATTGCTATTAGAATACTTGCATACGGACCTAAGTATCAAGTTCAAGTTACAAATCCTAATAATGTTGATGAAAAACTAGATTATGAATTTAATCTTGCAGATTGTCCTTTTAAACAAATACCAAAAGATGTAGACTATTCTAAAAATGAATTTGATTTTGAATTACCTGTATCAAAACATAAAGTTAAGTTTAAACTTTTGACAGGTGTAGAAGAAGAATTAATTTCAAAAGAACTTGAAGCAAAGAAAAAATTAGGTTCATTAGTTGATTCAACAATTACAACTAGATTGAAATACATTATATCAAGTTATAACGGTGAAACTAATAAATTAGAATTAGGGCAGTCTGTTGAAAATATGTTGGCTAAAGATTCGTTAGCATTAAGAAATGAAATTACAAGAATTTCCCCTGATATAGAATTGACACAGGAAGTAGAATTTCCAGGAGGTGACACGGTCGAGGTAGCAATACCATTGACCGTTAACTTTTTTTGGCCTGAGTCCTAAAGACAAACCTTTACTTCACGAACAAATTTTTATGTTGTGCCATTATAGTAATGGTTTCAACTTTTCTGAAGTTTATGAAATGCCAACTTATTTAAGAAATTGGTATATTCAAAAACTAGCAGATGTTCGTGAAGAAGAAAACAAGGCATATAAACAAGCTACTAAAAAAGGTAGATAAATTTTGATTTTTTGATATTTATAATAGAACAATAATGGTTTTAATTCATTAAGTTGTTATGGAGAAAAAAATCAATGCCATCGCAGAATGAAATAAAAAAACAAAATCAGCTTTTAAAGCAACAACAAGATATTCTTCAAAGTATTCAGAATACGATAACTGGTGCAACAGCTTCTGCTAATACTTTAAGTAGAGCTATGCAATCTGCAGTGAGTCACGCTACAAAATTACAAGGTGATATGGGTACTACTGCAAGAAATACTAATCAAGCAGCAGACCATGCAAATGAATTAGGTTCTAATTTAAAAGATGCAGCAGATAGTGGTATATCAGCAATGGAAAAATTTGGTTCTTCAATGGGTTCTTCTATGAAACAAGCATCAGATACTGCTTTTCATACAATAACACAAACAATGGGTGCTATAGGAGAAGTCACACAAGCTATTTTTAGATTTAAGTTTTTAGCTGGGTTTTCAGCTTTATTTGGTCTTGTGTTATCTAACTTTGAAAAAACAACAGCTGAATTAAGAAATTCATTAGGTATAGTATTCACAGACCCACAAGTTAATAACAATTTAAATAAATTTTTTACAAGATTTGAAAATCAAATTATAAGGTCTGGTCTATCAATGACTCAGGTAGCAGATACTGCACAAATGTTTGCATCTCAATTTGGTATAGGTGTTTCAGAAGCTGCTGAATTAGCATTCAACATTGAAGATGGTGCTAGAGCATTAAATGTTTCATCAGCAACCATGGCTAACATTGTTGGAGGATTCAGAACATCGTTTAATTTATCAACAGAACAAGCACATACTTTATCTGAACAAGTGGGATTATTGGCAGCTATGAATGATGTTGCTCCTAAAGTAGTACTACAAGATATTGCAGAGTCCACAGAAGAAATGGCAAGATTTTCAGCTGCAGGTGTTAAGAATTTTGTAAAAACTGCGATACAAGCTAGAAAACTAGGAATGAGTATAAAAGATGTCGCTAACACAATGGACGGTTTATTAAACTTCCAAGACTCTTTAACGAAAGAATTACAAGCATCTGTAATGTTGGGAAGAAGAATAAATTTAAATGAAGCCAGAAGAGCAGCTTTTGCAGGTGATACTGCAGGGGCAATGGAAGCAATAAAAAGACAATTACAAGATGTAGATTTAGAAGGACTAGACCCATTGACATTACGAGCAGTTGCTGATGCAACAAATATGTCAGTTTCACAATTTCAAAAACTAGTAAAAGGTTCTAATGATTTATCAGATGTTGGTGCAGATGCAATAGGTTCACTTGAAACAGAAGGATTAACATCTGTAGCAGCAATGACTAAAATAAATCGTAAATTAGCTGAAATTGATGTCACAATGAGGGAGACAGCAAATAAATTTGGTGATAGATATTTTAAATCCATAGATGCTACTATTAGTAAAATAATGGACACAGGATTTTTTGAAAAAGGAGCAGAATTTTTATCAAATGTTCAAACCGCTGTAGGTGAAATATTTAAAGTAATTACAAATAAAGATTTACCATTTTCAAAAGATGGAAACTTTTTTGCATTTGAAAAAGAATTACCTGAAGGGTTTAAAAAGGTTGCAGATGAAAGTGATGACTTATCAAAACACATGGTAACTAATTTTGATAAACCTTTGACAAAAGGTGCGGCTCTTATAAAAATAGTTAAAGATTTAGCAAAACAATTAATAAATGCAGTTTTATCATTTTTTAAAATTGACGGTAAGGCAGCTACCTTTGATAGTCTAACAGGTTCAGTTAAGAAATTTTTTACTGAAGTTCCTCATTTAGCAGAGGATGGTACACAAGTAATGAAAACAATGGAAGATGGTACTGAAGTAGCTGCTACAAAACAGGTTGGATTTTTTAAGACTATGGTACATAGAATAAAAGAACTTTTTAAAGGTATTTCAGAAGCACTAGGTCTTGATAAAGTTTTTGAAAACATTGGAAATTTCTTTAAAATGATATCAACTGCTATGGCTTCATCTGGAGAAGGAGAAGGTGGTGGATTATTTGGTGGGTTAAATTTTAATGATATTTTTGAAAACATTAAAAAGAATACTAATTTTGAAGAATTAAAAACATCAGTATCTAGTGCATTTTCAAATGCATTTGATGTACAAAGTATTTTAGACGGGTTTACAAAAATCAATTTTGGTGAATTGATAACAAAATATAAAGAAAATATAAAATCAATTGCCCAAAATACAGGTGAACAAGCAAAAACAGGTTTAGATTTTTTCAAAACATTACTTGGTTTAGATAATCCTGAACAGGCAAATGCAATAGCAAACTCAATAAAAGACCCAATAATACAAGGAGTAAGTGATTTAGCAAAAAATGAAACATTTAAAAAAGATGCATCAAAATTATTATCTGAGGCTTTAGGTGATAAGGTAGAATTATTTGGTCCTAAAGGTGTAGAGTTAGGAGACAAATTAGTTGATTCTTTTAACACACTTGCAGATGTGTTTAGAGAATTAGGAAAAACAGACGAAAATTCTGTTGCAGGTATGATATCAGGCGCTATCAATAATGCATCTGCTACTTTGGCTACCGTGTTTGACAACTTTACAAAAATTAAAGTTGTAGCTACAAAGACATTTGCAGGAATACCTACACAATTTGGAGTCGATACATCTGGGATAGAAGAAAGTACTACAACAGGTGGTACAAGTCCTATAATATCTTCAGGACAAAATATGAGTGCAGTAGAAACTAAATTAGATAAATTAATTACTATAATGACAGAACAAGCTGGTAATTTAAAAACGGTAGCTGGAGCAGTATCAGCTGGTAAATTGAAAGTGACAGGATAATGGCACAAGGTGGACTAGCAAATTTATCATCAATTTTTGACACTTCACAAAATGAAAGTGTTGGAGTTAATTATATAGAAGACATTCATGCCAATGGTTTTACAATCAATCATCAAAACACAGACTTTTTAGGTATAGAAGGTTCAACGTATACTAATCCAGGAGGATTAACTGCAGGTATTGACCCTAGTAATCAAAGTGTCAATGCATCAGGACTAATATTAAGTCCAGGTTTTGTACCAGGACTTCAAGAAGGAGACGATACTTTATTTACTGGTGTGATTGGTACAAACTTTTCAAATCAAGGTGATTTAGGATTTGATGGCAGTTTAGATACTGGTCCTGCTAACTATATTGCAAACATACATGCCAATGGATTTCTTGAACTAGGACCGATTGAAAATGGTTTACCTTACTTTACACAATTTATAGGTATTGGACCAGATAATTATACTAATCCTGGTACAATGGGATTCGGAGGAGAAAACGATACTGGTAATGCAAATTATATTGACAATATTCATATGAATGGATTCACTAGTATGAGAGCACCAGGTACAGGTGAATTATTTAATTCAGTTTCAGAATATATAGGAACAACTGAAGAGCAATATATAAACCCAGGTTTAAACATTGGACTACATTATTTAGAAAAATATAATACAGGCCCAGGTGTTAACTTTATTGATAATAAGCATATGAATGGTTTTACAAAAAACAGAGCACCTGGTGGTAGTGGCGGTGATGTAAGTGTAGGAGGAATATTTAATTCATTTTCAGAGTTTATAGGAATAAAAGAAGAACCAGTATTGAGATTTGTAAACACAGGTGATGCAGTTGGTATACATTACGAAATAGAATATGACCCAAATTTTGGAGCAATACCACAAGGGGTAGATGCTATAAATGGTTCAACTTATAATAGCCAAGGAAAAGAGTATGCATCTGGATTCACAAAAAGAATAGTTGATGTATTGAATGAAAACAATCAATTGTCAGAATTTCATATAGTAAATCAAGGAAACGACTATAGTCCTGAAGTTAACGGTACTATTTTTGATGAAACAACACCAGGTTCAGGAGAAGATTTTATTTTTGGTAATTCTTACACTACTGATGGTATAGAAGGTAATGGAGAAATAATCAATACAGAATTGTCATTTGAAGATTTAAATTTAGATGAAACTAAAACTGATAGAGGAGGGATAATTGGTCCTGGTGATGACAATTTTGCTCCAATTACTGAATTAACTTTAGAAAATATTTATAATAACCACATTCATAAAATAATTGATTTTGATACAGGACTACCTGTAAAAGCAGTTGGTTCATCATACGAACCTGCTTCTATGGGTCTTTATGATACTGCAGGTGGATTTATGCCATTTACATCTGCACGTGGTAATAAATCTAGTGAACCATATATTCAAAGAGGAATTGGTACTAGACTAAGTTATATAGATACCGTATTTGAAGATGCGTTGAGATTAGAAAAATACAGATTATCTGATGATGGAGTTAGATTTCAAACAACACAAAATTTATTTGGATTAGCTGCTTACTTTAACAAACTCACTGGTAACATTGGAGACGAAAAAAATAGTGGCAGAAAATTTCTTTCTGATAGTGGTCTAGGTTTAGGGTTAGGTGTAGGTATACAACAATTTAATTATTTATATTCACCTTTATCTTTATTCTCTTCAAGTGTACCTTATTTAAAAGTAAGAATGCGAAGAGATTTTCCTCTCAATCTTGTTTCAGGTAAATATACAGAAAGACGCCAAGTACCTTTTTTAGGTAACCCATCACAAAATCAAACGGTAAGAAAAGATGGTGGTGGTTTATTTTCAGGAAACACTTCATATTTTGATGATGTAAATGGTAAAGATTGGCCGTCATTTAACAATAGAGCAGGTGGAAGTGACTCTGAACAACTAACTACTTTAGGTGGTAATTTAATAAATAATGTTAATGAATCAATAGATGGTTCTCCAATTTCAAATGAAGCAATTATTGGAGACCATATGACTTTAGCACCCATTGATACAATGGACAATAAAGAAGTTAGTAATCCAGCCGGTCCTGGAAAATCAGGAGAAACTTCAATACATAGTTCTGAAAAAGGTTATCCTTTTTATTTTAAAGATTTAAGAAATGATAAGATATTGGCATTTAGAGGATTTATTGAAGACATAAATGAGAATGTAAATGCAAATTGGGGTGAAACACAATTTATTGGTAGAAGTGAACCTGTATATACTTATCAAAATGGTACAAGAGATTTAAATTTTACACTAAAAATATTTGCAAACAATCCAAGAGAACTAGATAGGATATATGAAAAATTAGATTATTTAACGAATTTAATGTATCCACAATATTTCAATGATGCAAGTCTAGGATATACAAGACCTAAACCTCCGTTAACAAGATTAAGATTAGCAAATCTTTACGGAGGAGCACCTGGTGGTAATGAATCACCAGAGTATGTGAATGGTGCACTTGGTTTTATACAAAGTTTAAATTACTCTTTTGAAGGACCATGGGAGAGTATTCCTGGTGATGGTTACACGGTACCTAAATTTATATCAGCTAATATTAGTTACAAAATAATAAACGATAAAGTTCCTGGAATGGACGGTGAAGGAAACAACAGACCATTATCTCCAAATTATGGTTATAAATATGCAGGACCTGAAGGATATTAAACGTGAGTAGATATAGAAATACAGAAAAAAGAAAAACAGAAGATGGTAAATTAGTTTACAGAAGTACATTATATGAAAATGTACCTGTAAGTGATAATGATATTTATATCATAACTCAATATGGTGACAGATTAGATTTATTAGCTCATCAATTTTATGGTGATGTTAACTTATGGTGGTATATTGCAAGAGCAAATAATGTATTTACTTTTAATGTACCTGAAAACATTCAACTTAGGATTCCTGGTTCTACAGAATATGCACAAGGTACTTAAAAATGAGTTATGTAAATAATAGAATTTGGGGTTCTGATTTATCTGCAGAAGTTAAAAGAAAACTAAAAGTATTAGAAGAACAAGGGGCAGGTATTATTGGTCCCAACGAAAGTCAGGCAGGTCAAAATGTTACTGATATAATTGAAGATACTTTTAGAGGTAACGCACATCTTAGTTCAAAAACACCTTTTGCTCGTATGTGGACAGCAGTGTCAGTTGTTGAAAAAACTGATGAGGTTATATCACTTGAAAATCCACAACCTGCAGCATTTGATGACATTGATGTAAAATCATATAGATACGAACTAACACCTGGTGACAATCCTGTATTGGAAAGAACAACATTAGCAAGAACACCTACAGATGCATTAGGAAAAGTTTATTCATTAGGTACTTATGATGCAAGAACAGGTGATAGAGGAGTCAATGAAGCAGCAGCATCTGAAGAATTTGACCCTAATTCAATACTACCTACACAAAGAGAAAAATACACAGATACAGATTTTTCAAATCCTAAAACAAGAAGATTAAGACCACCAGCTGGAATAACAAGTGTGAGAACAAATGTTATTGGGGGCCCTGATGGTAATGCATTGAATGCAGTAAAACAAACAACGGTTGAATTTACGGTATTTGATTATGAAGAATTTGACCAAATTTACTCAAGATATTTTTTACGACCAGGTGCACAAGTTTTTGTAGACTTTGGTTGGACACACAAAAAAAACTTTACATTATATAATCCCGAAGAATTGTTGAGGCAAGAAGAACTAAGTTCTAATGCTTATAGTGAAATAATATATGGAAAAATTAGTGAAACTGGTGTTGTACAAAAAACAGGACAATGGCAAGATAGTGACTATGATATACAATTTATTAGAGGATTAGTTACTGATTGTAGTGCAGACTTAGACCCAGGTTCATTAGCATGGAATTGTAAAATAACAATACTTTCAGAAAATTCTCAAATAGCAAATCCTCTTTTAGATGAAGATACTGAATTAGGTAAACATAAAAAAAATATGTTGTCAAATCTTGACTATAGAATTATTGTTTTGGCAGCTGAAAAATTATTTCCCGAAACATTTAAAGATGGTAACAAATTATTTCCGAATACTAATTTTTCTACAAATGATGCAAAAAAATATAAAAAATTATCAAAAGAATTTGCTTCTGAGTTTTTAGGCAACAAAGATAAAAATGTACCTAATCAAACTAATGTTGAATTAGGAATATATTGGCAGGGTAACTATGTTGCTGGAGACGATGGTGAAAAAATACCATCAAAAATACCAGGTTCTATTTATGTATCTTGGGGTTGGTTTGAGGATAATGTTTTAAATAAAGAATTTGCTCGAGGGAGTAATTTTGATGTAGACTCCTTTGATTTGCCAGGCTCAACAGAAGATGGTTCTTCAATTAGATTTCTAACATCAATGATGTCACATACATTTTGGAGTGAAACACTTTTTAAACGACAAACATTTATGGATAATAAATATAGAAATTTACCTTTTTTATTTCCTGAAAAGTGGGATAAAACATATAATACTAGACAGCATTCTATACTACCAGGTATCATATATCAGTTTGAAGGATTGACTAGTCAACAGAAAGAAAAAAATCTTATACCTATAAGAGAAGTGTTTATAAAACTAGATGTATTAAAAAAAGCAATATCTGACGCAGATACATTAAATGAAGTTTTTACATACATATCAAGAGTAATGCAAGATGCAACTGGTAACAATTGGAATTGGCAAAAAAATGAACAAGATTATAATGGATTCACTCTAGGTTTAGTAGATATATTACAAGTGAGAAAATGTGAAGATGATGAAGGCAATCCTTTAACTCCTGAAGAAATAATTTCTTTAAACAGAGAAGATATTTATGATAATTTATATCAATTCAATCCAGGGTCACCTTCAACTATAGTAAAAAATATGTCTTTAAATATGAGTTATGGTGGTAGTGATTTAATTAGTAGTAAAACTGCTTTATCGGGTTTAGGGTCTACTGGTAATTCTATTTTACCTGTAAGTGCTGTAATTGAACAAGCACAATCTATGGAAATAATAAATCAAGCAGGAGACACAAAGGGTGACTGGGAAAAATATGAAGTTGAGTTTGTACCTTCAAGTAGGACTTCTGTTTTAAAACAATCTGTTAAAAGTAATTTAAGAAAACAAATAGCTGGACAAGATAATCCAGATAAAAATGAACTCAATGATACAACTTATTTATCTAGTGGTGCCATATATGGTTCTCAAGGAATAAGTATAGACCAAACTCAAGCATCTAAAGATAAACTTAATAATTTTATAGATAAAAGTAATGAAATAAAAGAAGAACAAAGTATTTCTTTAGTAAGAGCGTCCTCAGTTCCTACACTAGATTATAAGGCCGCAAAAAAGAAATTTCAACAACAAGGTAATAGTTATGCAAGTAATATGTTTGAGTATTTTTCTGACACTTATGTATTTGAAAATGTAAGACTAAAACCTACGATTATGAATTTTGATGTTAATCTACAACTTTACGGAACATCTGCATTTGTTGTCGGTGATATGTTTAATATAGGTTTGTTACCTAAAAGAATTAGAAATCTAGTATATTTTCAAGCATATAATATAGAACATTCAGTTACTCCAGGTGACTATACTACTACAATAGGTTGTCAGATGTTATTAAGACCAGATGTCAAAGATGGTATATTTGCTGGTAAATTGAATGAGACAGGCATTGTAATAGAACCAAGTTGTCTATCATCAGAGTTTAAAATTAAAGGTATAAGTAAAATATTACCATTTTTATTATACGTTTTACCTGAAGATAGTGCATCTCAACTTACAGGATTTGATTATGTATTCAGAATAAGAACTTTTAAAGGAGGCAACTCACAGCCAATTTATGAACTTTTTGATTCTTTTAATGTTGGTACTGATTCTGGTCAAAAAGAGTCAGATGAATATTTTGACGCTTTACTAGGTTTATCCACTGGTGCATATTCTTTACAAAGTAAAACTAATGAAAAAACTAGAACAATATCTAAACAATATACTTTTGAATCTGAAAAGGATTATTACATTTTTGTAAAAAATAATTCTTGGGTAATTTTTGACACATTAAATACATCTAGTGCTGTAGAATATTTTAATATATTATTTCCACCCCCTGCTCCTCCAGTTGATGAAACATCAGTTGCAGTAGCTAAATAAATAATACTTGTTTTTTAGCTAAATAATACTTATATTAAAGTATGAATAAAAGTTATATTGTATTACCTATATATTCCGACCCTTTCCTGCATCCTTTGCATAAAAACAATAAGTTATCATTATTGTATGTAAGAGAAGTAGATTTTAAGGCAGATACTTTATTTAAAAAAGGTAAATTTATTCCTCAATTACATCCTG
>CEUT01011919.1_pt1 | contig 10919 bp, 19 predicted proteins | sample 531401 | NCBI WGS metagenome assembly CEUT01 (sample SAMEA2622821, study PRJEB7988) | marine metagenome | biome: marine biome (ENVO:00000447); feature: surface water layer (ENVO:00002042); material: "saline water (ENVO:00002010), including plankton (ENVO:xxxxxxxx)" | depth 5 m | reverse complement strand
ATTATACTTACTCCTTACAAATCATATCAAGAATTATATGTTGAGTCTATATCATATGGAAGTAAAGCAGTAGTAAAGAATGCAGCCGGAGATCATATTCAAGGATGGTATTTTCTAATCGCTAACCTACAGGACGGTGTAGAAATAGACACCAGCACAGGTAACTACAGTAATACTCAAGCGTTTGAGTAATGAATGGTAGAGGTGATGGCCGCAAACTAAAGATTTGGGGTGAGATATACCATAAGTACAGAACAGATTCAGGCAAAATTTACATCCAAGAGGAGGGACAACCAATGGCAAAGAATCGAGGGGATCATGCACCAACAGCTGGTGCAGTCAGAGTAAAGGGTGACATACCAGACAATGGGGTTATAAATCTCCCTGAGTCTTGGAGGGGTAAGGTAGACATTGACAGTATTATCATAATGGTTACACCACATGGTGCATTCCAAAGATTATATGTTGACTCTATACAAGGAGAAGTTTCAGCAGTTGTAGCGAATGCTATTAGCGGACCTATCAAGGGTTCATATATGATAATCTGTAATCTTAAAGGTTATCCCAAGTCTTGATACCTTTATTATTAAATTTTGGAACTGCGTACTCTGCGACCAGTCCATTGTGGCGAACTCTACAAGATGATACTAAGTATCTGCACACTGGACATCGTAAGAAGACTCATTGGTTATGGTTACTAAGGAATCAAGATACCAATGTGGAGAGGAAGTTTGTTCTCACACCAGAACCCTCTGCTCAAGTATCATCAAGACAGCATATAAAATTTACTAAAGAGGAGGAGAACTATTTCTTTTCTCTTCCCACATCTATAGAGAAATATATTCAATATTATAAAAGGCATTGGGACTATCTTGATGGTGAGTTCAAGTCGGTGGGTGACTTCTGTAATAAGATGGCAGTCGCAGATGAGGAATATCTTTGTTATCTACGTGACAAGTTGTCTGAACATTTTGATGTTAAGATAACTCTGATATTCAGAGACCCTGTTCGTAAGATATGGTCTGAAGCACGTACAGAATACAGTAGAATGTACAATAAGAAGGGTGGTATAAGACGATCAGCTTTATATGGTGAGGTGTATGAGAAGTATGCTAGAGTTTTTGGTGAGGAGAGAGTGTTACCTATGGTTATGGAAAGGATATGGGAAGACCCTAGTGAACTGTCAGATTTCTTAGGACATCCTATTCCAAAAATGCATAGAAATGCATACTATCCAGAGAGAGGTACTAACATAAAAGAGTTCCCTGAGTTCTGGGATCAATGGAGAAATGAAAAGAATCCTATAGATTATGATAGGTTGAGAAGGGAGTTTGATTTATGTTATCAGGATTATAAAAGAGTCTTCGGAGATATACCTGTGGAGTGGGGTAAAAAGGATATAGATATAGTATGAAATTTTATTTTGATGGATGCTCCTTCTCACATGGTTATTCCATGAGTGAGTATGGACATGATTTTCTAGCAAATCGTTGGACAAAATTAGTTTCTGATCACTACGGTGCAGAAGAATTCAATTTGTCATCAGGTGGTGCTGCTAATGACACCATACTGAGACATTTTTTTATGGGAGAAAAGTTTAGAGAGCACAATGTGATGAAGAATCCTATACGATTTGATCTCAAAGACTTTGATTTATTTTTTATACAGTCTACGTTACCTAGAAGAGGTGAGTATTGGAATAGAACTACTATGAAGTGGGAAAGATATAAGTTTAAAAGTGTCAAGAAAGAAGCAGAGAAGAGAAAGAAAAATCCTGAGTTGCAGAGGTGGATACAGTACTGGTTGACTGACATATATGACCCAAAACAGGGTGCAGTTTATGAGACTGTGATGATGAAAGCAATTACATCACATCTCAAACTACTGAAGAAACCATATATAACTCTTACGCTTATGAATCCAGAGAGTGCTGTTATGGACTACGACATATATCTAAACGCTGCAAGTAAACACTATGTGACTGAAGAGATAACTACAAAGTATGATAAATTACCTGATGGACACCCATCACCATTGGGTAATAAACAAATTGCTGATGATATTATAAAGTTGATAGATGAAAAAGTTTTACTTTGATGGTGACTCATGGATGAATGGTGGAGGACTAGAGTTATGTGGTCTTCCTAGAAAATCACGTTGGTCTACCTTAGTATGTGAACATTTTGGAGCAGAAGAAACTAATTTAGCAACTGGTGGTGCTCCTATTGACACTGCTATGCGACATCTATTTACTGGTAAGTGTAAAAAGAAGGAGATCCCTCTCCATGAGTTTGATATGTTTTTCATACAACTGTCTTACCCTCGTAGAAGAGAATACTTTTGTGATATTGAAAAGAGATGGAGTAGATATGATCCAGATAAAGACAAGTGGGCAGAGGACTATCTCAAATACAAATACAGTGAGGTACAGGGGAGAGTAATAGAACAGATTGCAGTCAAATCTATAAGAGCATACTGTAAAGAACTTGGTAAACCATTGTTCCTGTGCACTCAATGGAAAAATGCAAACAAAGATTTAAATTATGATCTATTTCTCCATACATATGCTAGACTACCTGATGGAGGGCATCCTTCAGTCAAAGGTCATCGTCACATTGCTGATGATGTAATAAAATTTATGACAAATGAACTACATTTTTGATGTTGATGGCACACTCACTCCTGCTAGGAGACAAATGGACTTGTCTTTCATGGCATGGTTCATAATATTTGAATGTAAGCACCCTGTGTATCTGGTCACTGGTAGTGACAGACAGAAAACCATAGATCAGATTGGTCTTGATGTGTATAACAGAGCACGGAGAGTATATAATTGTTCTGGTTCAGATGTGTGGGAGGGAGATCGTAATGTTTATAGAGATGATTGGAAACTACCTCATGATGCCAATGCATGGTTGATGTTAGAACTCAAGCAAAGTAATTTTACTATCAGAACTGGCACACATATAGAAAGGAGACCTGGTTGTGTCAACTTTAGTATCTTAGGTAGAGGTGCTAACTGGGAGGAGAGAGAAGTATATAAGCAATGGGATAAAGATGAGAATGAGAGACATCAAATTGCTAGGAGATTCAATAGAGAGTTTCCTGACCTTTATGCTACTGTTGGTGGTGAGACAGGACTAGACATAGCACCACAAGGTAGAGATAAGAGTCAGATACTTAGAGACTTTGATGGAGATGTAAAATTCTTTGGTGATAAGATGGATAAAGGAGGTAATGATTACCTTCTTGCACAGACAATAAGAGAAAAAAAATTAGGTGCTACATATTATGTGTTTGATTATAAACATACGTGGGAGTTATTACAGTATGAAACCTCAGAGTGCGAAAGCAAAAGGTAGGAAACTACAGCAGTGGGTGAGAGATAAACTCATTGAACATAGGGAAGTACATCCTGAGGACATTGAGTCTAGGAGTATGGGTGCAGGAGGAGAGGATCTTATTATGGCACGAGATGCTAGACAAAAGTTCCCTTTTAGTATAGAATGTAAAAACCAAGAGAAGTTGAACGTTTGGGATGCTTATCAGCAAGCAATTGATAACTCTGGTGACTATGAACCTATTCTTATAATGAAGAAAAATGGAAAAAAACCACTGGTTGTCATGGACGCGGAAAACTTTATCAAGTCCAACGGCTGATATGGAAGACTGGCGTTACTCAGACGAGAGAATGTTACTGAGGGCAGAAGTCTTTCGTGCATTGCAACATCACTTAGCAGACCATACACGTGCAGTGTATGAGTTCTGTACTCTATGGGTAGATCAAGGAAACCCCAATACTAATGGTATTGAACAGGCATTTCAAGACTACCTACGTAAATTAGCAGAGGATTCTTATGCAAAAACTAGTTAATGCAGCAGCACTATTTGCTGGTGCAGTATCACTTGCTGTCGTTGGTACAGCAGGGTATGTATACATCAGAAAAGACGCTATCATCGAAAGTGTCAAAGAGAAAGCACTTGAAGCAGTGATGGGAAGCGTTGCTGATTCACTTCCTAGTGTTGATCTACCTGATGCTACAGGACCTGCAATACCTTCATTACCTACACCACCATCCCTATAAATAAAACTGCCTAGCAGTTTCTAGATGGAAGATAAGAAGGACAAACCTAAAGGTCCTATAGGTAAACTCCAAGAGTTTGCTGAAGATAAAGAAGAGCAGTTAGTAATTCTTAGTACATTTGTTCGCCTTGGTATTCTTGTGTGGTCTGGTGCAATATTAACATTGAACTACGTCACAATACCAGGTTGGGAACAAGACAAAATAGATCCGACTTTCATAGCTTCGGTCTTTACGGGGGTTACAGCTACGTTCGGAATTCAGACCGGTGGTAAGAGAAAAAACGGTGAAGGTGGTGGAGGTGTTAACATAACCAAGAAGGATATGGAGATGCTTATCGCCAAAGCAGCAGAAGCAGCACCTACTCAAACAATCAGGTTAGAACAGGGTCCCGTGACAATATCCGCAAACCCTAGTAAAAAGGCATGATTTAATACTTTTGTGAGATAATTAATAGGTAGTATCTATCTAATCTAATGTCTCATTATACTGTAGGTTATCATGATAATTTCAACGGACTCCATGAGATTTGTGAGTATGCAAATGATGCATACGAAGCTATACAGCAAGCAAAAGAAGATCTAACTGGATTCAATTCTCCTCATCGTGCAGAGTACTGTATCAAGGAGGACTAGATGAACGGTAGATTAGATAAGGTTGCAATGACCGATAAATTATTGAAACTTAAGAGAGAGTTGCATTACAAATGCGAGATAGGAGAGAAAGGAGAATGGGAATGTAAAGGTGCAAATGAGTACCTCAATAAATCCCTAGATATATTGGATGAGTTTTGGCAATGATTAGAAAATGGAAGAACTTGACTTCATACAGTCTCCAAGTGTGAATCAGATAGAGGTAACCATACCTCCTATCAGAGTTCTTAATGTGCCAGCAATACAAGTATTCAACGCACCCTCAGTACCACAAGTAACAGTCCCTGTTACAGTGCTTATCGGAAAACCAATAGTAGATTTACCTGGTTGTGTTGAAGCACACCCAGAAGACAAAGGAAAAAGTCCCTCACTTGTCAATGATGACAGTGATGGGACTGTTGTTTTATGTGACGGTCAGTATCCATCCTATGATGCGATGGACTATGTGCCAGAAGAGATGACAATAGTAACTGAGACACCTCCACCACCAGTGCAACCACCACCAGATCCACCTGGCACACCAGAGGTTCCTGAGACTTCTAATTTAGGTGTAGAGGAGCAAGAATGTCCTGCTCCTAATCAACCACGTGTAGGTGATCTAACCACCAGTGGTGATGAGAAAGTTGTGGGTCATGAACTCCAAGGAACTGTCTGTGTAGTATTATATGAACCCACCACTGTTGTTGACAAATATTTACCGTCTGCAAATGTGGTTACGACTACTGCAACCATCGCAGCAGTTGCTACTGCGTCTGCCCTATTTGCAAAACCCCTAGCGGATTTGATTCTGAGGGCTTTGAAACCTCTAATAAAGAAGGCAACTGGTATTGTCCAGAAGAAATTGGGACGCCATCGGACTTTGTCTCGTCTGGAGATTCAATCAAATAAGTATCGGGAGAAGAAGGGTCTTCCACCTGTGAAACCTCCGAAAAAGAATAAGAAGAAGAAGGGATAGAGTGAGTATGATCTGGTAATGTATTTGGTGGATTTACCAATACAACATCAGCACAAACAGAGTAGTAAGGAGACTTTGGATGGAACATAATACCAGCTTTCATCAATTCTCCACAATTTTTTAAGCGAGCTATTTCAAAGTCAAGTCGCTTGTTAGCATTTGTCTGCCTGATGTATGCTATCTGCTCTGTTGCTGCTTCTTTACATAACTGAGACAATTTTCTATCAAGTGGCCAACTTATAGTACCACTGATACCTATTGATATATTTTGGTTGTTCTTTTGTCCTGTTCTTGTTGGAATATAATATAAAATTTCACCTGGATTATCTGGTACACCATCATCATTGGCGTCTACGTTGTTGTACACAGGGTCATCGAACCAAGCTTCGTAAGGATGCTGTTCGCTAAGACTCCCAGTGAAGAAGGGAGTAAGGTTTACGGTAGCACCTTGACACTGTATACCATTACTATAAGTGTTGGTAATATAAGGTCCTTGTAAAACCTGTATTGCTTGATTGGTCACTGATCCACTAGAATTGGCGACTGGATTAGCGGTAGCCGAAACTCCCCCCACGTCTGTATTTGCTAAGACTGGGGTAGTTATGGTAAAAAGACTAAGGACGGATAGTACTGATGTACTTATTGACTGAAGATTGAGGTTGTATCTGTGACGCTTTGTATTGTTGTTGTTCTTTGTATTATTGTCTGTGTCTGTAAGCCTGGGCCATTGTAGTGCTCCGTGAATTGGAACGCTTGCCCTACATTTGTTTGTGTCCAGTTGGGTTTTTGATCTAAGTCTAAACCAGTCCATGATGAAGTCACTCCATTCAATGTATTAGATTGAGCACTCCCCACATCAGGGGAGATGCTCGTGCCATCGTGTTGTACGTTTGTCCCCGTTACCGAGTATGTCCAGCCTGTCGAGTAATCCATAGAATTAATCGTCTCTGTCACGGTGGAAGTCGTTTCCGTGTGGCTGGACATCGATCCCTGCGTAAAGTTAGGCACAACAGGAACAGCTATCGCAGTCGACGCACTCGCAAGGGCAATCACACCCACAGTCATCGCACGATAAATTTTCATATGTTACCATAACTCCTTATTGTATACTGAGTTCGGTGACATGTTGTCCTGTAGCCACAGTACCTGCACCACCAGCAGTTATTGTCATAACCCCTGCACTGGTTATAGTTCCAGCGAGTGTGTCTTTTGTACCAGCAGCAGTTGAAACTTGTGTACTAAAGTTTCCTACAGCACCCACTGTTGGAGCTGATGTTGGAACAGCGTCAGCTTGGGTGTATGACTGGGTGAAGCTGAAAGCTGCACCAGGCACATCTTGAGTCGCTGCTATAGTACCAGGAGAATAAACACCTGAAGTTATAGTACCAACACTCACTGTGTTAGCTGTTGTACCATCAGTTGTGTCCACACCGTTCCCCGTTATCGAGAACGACGATCCAACTCTCTCAACCTGTGTTGCTGCTGCGTTCACTTGTAACTGTACGCTTGATGATAGTTTGTGAGTAATGTCCGCACGAGCACTCATCGGAGCAGCTAACGCTAACATAATAAAAGGAATAAGTTTTTTCATTACACTTACACGTAGCATTCTAGCCGTATTTATGATAATATATATCCAACGATAAAAATACCTAGAAACATGAGAATTTTTCTTGACACTGCCGACACAGAAGTGATCAACAAACACTATGCCACTGGTCTCATAGACGGTGTCACAACAAACCCAACACTTATACGTAAGAGTGGTAGAGATCCTATCAAAGTTTACGAAGAGTTAGCAGAGTTAGGACTCACTGACATCAGTATGGAGGTTGGTGGTAATGCTATGGAGATGGTAGAACAAGGTAATAAACTTGCTACTTTGTTTGGAAAGGTTGCAACCATTAAGGTTCCATGTACCGTTGAAGGTCTATGGGTGTGTAGAGAGTTGAGAAGAAACCTTATAAATGTAAATGTAACTTTGATATTCTCAGCAGCACAAGCAATCCTTGCAGCAAAGGCAGGAGCAAAGTATGTTTCTCCTTTTGTGGGCAGATTGAATGACAACTCTGTAAATGGATTAGATTTGATTCAAGAAATCAATAGTATATTCACAATGCAAGGTGTTCATGAGACAGAGATACTATCTGCATCTATTAGAGATGTGTCTGGTGTGTCTGGTTCATTTGCTAGAGGTGCTGACATAGTTACAATGCCACCATCAGTATTTGAAAAGATGTACAACCACATCTTGACTGACAAGGGGTTAGAACTATTCAATGCAGACCTAGAGAGCATAGCAAATGCGAATCATTCATAACGCAGTATCAGAAGAACTTGTCGACAGATGCCTCGATGAGATCAATAGGAAGAGGAAGCAAGACGTATGGGGTATAAGTAAATGGAAGTGGGATGAGAAACTAACGAAAGGATTCAAACAGTATTGTTTCTCATCCAGACCAGAGGTCTATCAGTTCAATGACCTCCGTAACCAGTTGACTCAATATTTTGAGACAATACCCACAAATATAAACTATCACTTGTGGTTACCAGGTTCTGGTATCAATTGGCATGATGATAAAGCAAGTTTATATGGTGCTACATTATATCTAAACACATGGGAACCAGAGAAGGGTGGTGTATTCATGTGGAGAGAGAAGTTGACTGGTGAATTGAAGTGTATCCACCCTCAAAGAAATATGCTTATGATAAATGAGCAGGGAGAAGATCATGCTGTGACGCCTATCATGGTCAATGAATCATTTGGTAACAGAAAGAGTGTTCAGATATTCTGTGGTCTACCTAAAGAGAATAGTACTGACATACATGAGAGATAATATAATCTCAAAACATATAGGATTAGACTGGGCAGATGATGTGGAACTGCTCTGTAAGAAACTAATACTACAACATAAGTGGAGTAATAAAAATTATAAGAGAGGTGAATATGTATTTGATATAGCACCAAACAATCTAGGATTCTTTCAACCTCTGTTTGATATAATAAAACAAGAGGTTATAACACTATATCCTAAGGCAGATATACCAGATAGAATATTCAATAATAGTTGGGCGTACGTATCTAATCAAGATAGGACTGTGAGTTTTATGCATAACCACATGCCTGAGAAAGTAAAGAAAGATATATCTACTGTCTTCTACCTACGGAAACCACCACAGTCAGGTGACATCATGTTTTTATTGGGTGGAGAAGAGTATATACATAAACCAGTGGAAGGTGAACTCCTTATCTTCCCTGCTACATACTATCACTCACCTTTGCCATCTAAAACAAAGGAATATCGGATAGCAATCAATGTCAATGTGGTCACTCTAAATGAGTATGATTACTTCCTTGACAACTGAGGTGAATGAACAGTATAATTATGTCGTTAGTTCAAAAAACAATGTCGAAGAAGGGATCTTTTCTTTCGAGATTCAAAAACAAATCTCAATTACTTGTATCTGCTGTTGAAAATAAGATAGACTTAGAGTATGATCATCCTACTCTTTATGATTCTCTAAAGTCTTTCTATCAAGCACAGGACATTTACTTCTATAATGATAAAGATAGAGATTATGATGTTATTATGGAGAACTTAGAGTATGATTTATTGAATACGGGGTTTATTGGATGATTGAAAAAGAAAGAAGACCATGGGGTTACTTCACTGTTTTACAGAGAGGTGATAAGTATTGTGTCAAAGAACTCTTCGTAGAACCAGAGATGAGAATCTCTCTACAATTCCATAGGTATCGTACTGAGGACTGGGTTGTTGTAGAAGGTGATGGTATGATAACTCAAGGTAATCTTGAGACACCATGTAAAGTTGGTGATACATTTTTTATACAAATTGAACAACGTCATCGTATACAGGGTGGTAAGAATGGTATAAGAATTATTGAAGTGCAACGTGGTGATTGTAAGGAAGATGATATAGTTAGATTACAGGATGATTTCAATCGTGTAGATCATTTTGCGTGGGGACATTATTGATGCTTCTAGTCACAGGTGGTGCAGGATTTATAGGAAGTAACTTCCTACACTATCTCAAAAAATATACTGGTATAGAAGATCAAGTTGTTATCATAGATAACCTATCTTATGCTGCTGATAAACAATACATGCCACTCAATGATCAGTTTGTATTTGAGTACTGTGATATATCACAGGAGGAGAATGTAAATTATATCTTTGACAAGTATAAGATCAAGAAAGTATTTCACTTCGCTGCTGAGTCACACGTTGATAATAGTATAACTAATTACAGACCTTTCTTAGAATCAAATGTAATTGGTACAATCAATTTATTGAATGCCAGTCTAAGACATAACGTAGAGAAGTTCCATCACATATCTACTGATGAAGTGTATGGTTCTTTAGAGTATTATGATAAGGTATTATTCAAGGAGACAACACCATATGACCCTAGAAATCCATACTCAGCAAGCAAAGCAGCGTCTGACCATTTTGTCAAGACGTGGCATAACACTTATGGTCTACCTTATCTTATTACTAACTGCTCTAACAATTATGGTCCTCATCAACATGTAGAGAAGTTGATACCTAAAGTTATATACAATGCGTTTAGAAATAAGATTACATACATGCATCAAGGTGGACATCAAGTAAGAGATTGGTTATATGTTTACGATCATTGTTCTGCAATATGGAAACTGGAAGAGAAGAACATAATCAACGATCACTTCAACGTAGGTGGTTCATGTGAGAGGAGAAATATAGATGTTACTATAATGATATTAGATATGTTGAAGAAACCACATGATCTGATTGGTATCAGCAATGAAAGACCTGGTATTGACAAACGATACGGAATGGATCATAGTAAGATTACACAACGTACAGGATGGAAACCTACTACAGATTTTGAAGTAGGTATCCGTGCTACTATCACATGGTATCTTGAAAAGCTAGTATGATTTCACTATACGGTCACGGTTTCATAGGTAAACATTTCAAAAACCTATACAAGGAACAAGTTGAAGTACAGGAGAGAGATGATAGAGTGCCAAGGCATAATGACATCCTGTACATGATCTCTACCACCCATAACTACAATGTACATGATCAGATCACTTTGGATGTCGAAACAAATCTTCGAGTCCTTTGTGAAACACTCGACTTCTGTAGATCAGAAGACATCACATTCAATTTCGTTTCCTCATGGTTTGTCTATGGCAAAGGGGGAACACTTCCCGCCACAGAAG
>CEUT01037957.1_pt1 | contig 10960 bp, 13 predicted proteins | sample 531401 | NCBI WGS metagenome assembly CEUT01 (sample SAMEA2622821, study PRJEB7988) | marine metagenome | biome: marine biome (ENVO:00000447); feature: surface water layer (ENVO:00002042); material: "saline water (ENVO:00002010), including plankton (ENVO:xxxxxxxx)" | depth 5 m | reverse complement strand
GGAGTTTTCATACTAAAATCTTGTAAGTATTCATGTTTCTCCATCATTGCATGTATGTCAAAAAACTCTTGGTACATGTCTTCTGACTTTCCTAAAGTCTCTAGAAGTAATGAATATGCTTCTTGATGCACTGCTTCCATAGCAGCATAACTAACTAGCATCATTCTTACTTCTGGTTGTTTAAATGTAGGCAAGTAGTGGTGGGCATAGCCTCCACATACATCTACATCTGCTTGAGTGAAGAACTTAAATATATTATCTAGTAATAATCTTTCGCCTTCACTTAATTTTTCTCTATAGTCTTTTATGTCGTCCTGTAAAGGCACCTCATCAGGTAGCCAATGCATTTGTTGTTGTTTCTTATAGTTCTCAAATGCCCAGGGGTACTTAAAAGGTTTATAGTATTCTCTTTCTTCTAATAACATCTTATCCCTCGCAACTTAGACAACCTTCTTGTTCAAAGATTATCTCTCTTTTTACTTCGTTAGATACATTATCTGCACGACTGATTGCTTCACTTCGTAAATAGTAAAGCGTTTTCATATTTTTAGCCCATGCTAACATATGTGCGTTATGCAAATCTCCTTTATTTACATCAGGGGGAAAGAATAAATTTACGCTCTGTGATTGACAAATAAACTCTTGTCTCATACTTGCGTGTTCTATCACCCATGCCTGATTTATTTCAACAGCAGTTTTAAAAACATTTTTTTCTTCTGGTGTTAAAAATTCTAAATGCTGTACACTTCCTCTGTTAGTAATAATACTCTGCCATGTTTCAGAAGTGTTTTGATTATACTTTTCTAATACTTTTTCTAAGTATTTATTTTTGTGCAAATGAGAACCAGATTTAGTTTTCTGCGTGTATGCATTTGCACGGAAAGGCTCAATACTTGGACTAGTATTACCACATATAATTGAACTACTTGCATTAGGAGCAATAGCCAATAAATGTGCATTTCTTACTGATGCAGTATCATCATCAGGGCAAGCCCCTCTCTCTACTGCAAGTTTTCTAGTTGTTTCATCTGCCTTTTCTTTTATGTAACTAAACATTTTCATGTTGTTACTTGTTGCCCACATACCTTCAAAGGGCACATTTGTCTTTTGTAAATACGCATGGAATCCCATAGCGCCTAATCCTATACTGCGTTCTCTCATAGCACTAAATCGTGCTTTTTCAAGTTGTGGAGGAGCAGTATCAATAAAAACTGTTAGAACATTATCTAACATTCGTACTAAGTCAGGTATAAATGCTGGAATCTTTGACCATTCATCAAAATACTCTAAGTTTACACTTGATAAACAGCATACAGCAGTTCTTTCATCATTTGTTGCAAGAGTTATCTCAGAACAAAGATTACTATGATGTACTGATAATCCTTTTCTTTTTTGAAACTCAGGTAAATTTTCTTGTACAGCATCTTCAAACATAAGATATGGTTCTCCTGTTTCCATACGATTCTGTAATAATTTTACCCATAGTGTTCTTGCTGACACTATCTTTTTAACTTCTTGACTATGTGGATCAATAAGTGCCCAACTATCATCAAAGCCGTTTTCTTTAGTTGCCCTATGTATGATTTCCATAAACTTATCAGGTATTACTACACCATGATGTAAGTTCAAACACTTACGATTTGTGTCTCCGCCTGTAGGCTTTCTTATATCTAAAAACTCTTCTATTTCGGGATGGCTCATATGTAAGTATGAAGCATAGCTCCCCCTGCGAGTTACTCCCTGTGAAAATGCTAACATTTCTGCATCAACTACTTTCATAAAAGGTATAACGCCTGTACTTTCAGATCCCTTAGAAGTTTTTGTACCTTGTGATCGAACATCTGTCCAAGTGCCTCCAATACCTCCACCAAAAGACGAAAGATAGGCATTTTCTGTATAATGCTCTGTAATACCTTCTCGGCTATCGTCTACATAATTTAAAAAACAACTAATAGGTAAGCCTCTCTTAGTACCACCATTTGATAATACGGGAGTTGCAAACATAAACCATTGCTTACTAGCGTAGTCATACAATCTTTGTGCATGAGCCTCATCATCTGCAAATGCTTGAGCTGCTCGTGCGAAGGCTTCCTGAGGAGAAGTCTCACCAGGAACCATATATCTTTCTTTTAGAGTTCTTAAACTAAACTCATCAAGTAAACTATCTTTACTGTAATCTATTTCTATTTTCATCTAAATATCCATATATTGTAGAGGATAAATCCTCTAAATTGATATCTGCATCAAGAAGCGCTTGATCACAATACTCAAGCAAATCCATCAGCTCCATGTTTGTAAGCAACTGGTCTATATTTTCATTTAGTGACTGTATATATTTATATTTACTACTAAATGGTGCTGCGTCGTAAATGTCAAATGCATTTCCAAACTCTTTTACTAAACCTTCTGCTCTCTTCGGACCAATCTGTGGTATGCCTGGTACATTATCTCCAGAATCTCCCATCAGACATTTGATTGTTATATATTCTTCTACAGAATAATTATGATTTACACTCCAGTTCTCATACGTTGTTTCTTTTCTATTTATATAAGAAAAACGAGAAACATTTGGATTGATAAGTAAATCCCAATCTCTATCAGTACTCATTAACCATATATGATCAATCTCATACTTTTCTCTATTTTTTACTATGTGAGCTGCTATATCATCAGCCTCCACTCCTCTGAAGCGTAAAACACACCATCTCCTGTCCATAAGTGCAAGAGTGCGTTCCATTTCTTCTATAAATTTTTGAAAAGCCTCTGCCTCTGCAGGTGTTTGCTTTTCATATTTTTCTTTTCTGTTACCTTTATACTCAGGATAAATATTCTGACGAAAGGTACTTCCACCCCAATCCGCAGCTATAATAATAGTGCCGCAGTTATAAGAGCTTGCAAGAGACTCTACAGTACGGATATAATCCTCTGCAAAGTCCGTGCGACCTTGATGCTTCCATCTAAAACCTAGATTAAGTGCATCAATAACTATTACTCTATCATGAGGAGCCTCGCTCCCCATATCCATGAAACTTTTAGCCATTTATAAACCTCGGTTGTTCAAAGATTAGCCAATCCGTAGCTAAACTAACATAACAATCCAAGTGCTTTACATATACCCAGCGTTCGACTTTTTGTGGCTCATCTTGTTGTGCCACATATATTTTTGATCTGTTGTACTTAAAAAACAGAACAGGCTTTTGCTTTGCCTGTTCTGCTTGAGTTACTGCCTGTGTCCACCATTTTATGAATTGATTAGATGTTGTACTAATTACTTTGTCAGTAAAATGATTATCTTTATAATTTTTTACTTCTATACAGTAATTGTTCTCTTTATTGGGTACAAACAAATCTCCTTTCATATATTCAAGTGCACCTGACATGGGTACTCTTTCAAAGTCTAGGTTAGTATGTGTTTTAAGTAAATCTCTTACTTGACGCTCTCCTGCCGCGCCTTTTGCTCTTGGGTCTACCATTAATCTTCTTCTACGAATAGAATATCTTTTTCTGTTAATATTACATAAAAGTCATCTTCGACTTTTAACTTTCTCTGTGCAGCGTGCCATTCAAAATACACTCTGTCACCTATTTTTACTTCGAAGGGAACCTCAAATCCAGTTTTAGTAAGTCTGGAATAATCTCCTACACCTACCACTTCGCCACTATTATCAAGTCTCCGCGATGAATCAGGAATAATTATCCCTCCACTCGTTTCTTTTGACTCAACTTTACCACGTTTTATGATAATATTGTCTCTTATTGGTCTTGGAACGCTCTCTACTTCGATATAATCACTTCTTACCTGTGCCATATCTCTCCATTAAATAATCACTATATTCTCTAGTATATTCCTCATATGAAAGGGATATACCTCCAAAAACAGATCCATGCTCATCACAGTAGTCTAGCCACATACGACGACAGAACTGTTCAAACTCGTCTAAATCTGACGAGTGTATAAAATCTACTGTATCTTTTATCTTACTCATTCTAAAGCATCTTCTCCTATTTCTTGCTGTCATTCTAATCTACTGATATTATCTGTCTTGAGGACTTCAATCTTGTCTAAAAGAGGGTGAGTCCAGCCATGTGATACTATATAAGTATTCAAGCCTTCTTCTCTTAATAGAACTTCTACTAGCTTTTCTCTTCCTTGCTCGTCAAGTACATTTATGACTTCATCAAGAAAGAGAACATTTATGCGACTTTTTGATATACTACTCATCAATTTTCGTATAGCTATCAAAGTCGCTGTGTTAACTCTTGTCAATTCACCGCTACTAAGTGCGGTTATATCAATAATATTTCCTTCGTCTGTAACTTCTACGTTTAGTTTATCATTAGTTACTACGAAGTTGATGCTAAATCTCCCATCACTTAAATCCGCTAAGTAATCATTTGCTAAATCTTCTAACTCTTTTACCATATTCTCAATCTTATATGCAATAAGACCGTTAGTAGAAAAAGCTTTCTTTAGTACTTCTATATGTCCTGCTGTCTCTTCGACTTTAGATAATTTTTCTGTAATTTCTTCAAGTTCATTCTCAAACTCTGCGGTTTGCTCAAGGATAACTTGAATCCTTGTATTTTTCCTCGTTCGTTCTTCGTTTTGTGTTGCTATCTCCTGTATCTGCGATTTGGCGTGAGTAATCTGTTCTCTCAACTGATCAATTTTATCAGATAAATCTCTCGCATCAAGAACCTCTGTAGGTAGAGTTTTATCTATTCGAGAATGTAAATCTTCAAACTCTCGTTTCGTATTTATATACTCTTTATATTTTTGTTTCTCTTTTATTCTAGCTTGTATTTCTACATCTAGTTCACCTAAACGGGCTCTATGTTCTTCTACTTGTTGCTGTGCTTCTGCTATCCATTTTTTAACAAAATCTTCTGGAATAGACTGATCACAAGTTGGACAAGTGCCTTCCAAGTTTTTATACTTTTCTTCTTTTCTTTCCCACTCAGAAACATATCCACCAAGTCTGCCTTTCTTAGAAATTAAGTCATCAAACGGCTCTGGCTCAGGCAGTTTACTTTGTAGTAAACTCATATCTAGCTGAGCAAATAGTTGCTTATATGTATTATTTTCGTTAATTTTTTGATTTTTTTCCGAAATATTTTCAAAGTCTACAAATAAAGAACGTAATTCTTTCTCATCTTCTTCCGAATATTCTGGTAATTTTATCATTGGAAGTATGGTACTATCACTCAATTTATTTTCATCTAACCATTTTACAATAGTTTTTGATTTTCCATCTAGTTCCGCGAGTTGCTGACCTGAAGTCCTTGCAAGTTCACGAAAAACGTCATAGTAAGCGACATAATCTTCCAAGTTTAGTAAGTCTATCAAAAACTTTTTTCTGTTTGCATCTGTCGCTGTTAGAAACTGCAAAGATGTATTTGTATTTTGATATACTAACTGTGTAAATGTTTTAAAGTCCAGACCCAGTATCTGCTCGACTGTTTTATATGTATTTGTTGCAGTATGACTACTAATATCTTCGTCACCTTCAAATAACTTAACTTTTATACTCCCTCTGCTTCTGCGTACATCTATTGCATAGTCAGTATCCTCTACTGCAAAGGTTAAATTTATATTATAACCTGCATTTATGAATCTATTTTGTATATCGGCTTTTTTGATGCCTTTACTATTTTTGTTGTATAAGGCTTCTTCGATAATAAGTGGAATGGAAGACTTGCCCATGCCATTGGTACCCACCAGTTGAGTGAGAGTGCTATTGTTAAGGTTAATACTGTTATCTTTTCCATAGCTAAAGCAGTTATCCCACTTCAGCATTTTTAGAGTTATCATGAAATATTCCTAAAATTTGTGTTACTGTCTCATCTTTTAATTCCAGAATATAACTTAAATATTCTGCTAGCTCCTCTTCCATTGTCATATCTGAATCTAATATTAGAGTTGCTTCTGTTTTTCTTTTTACTACTTTTTTATCTAGTAGTTCTGTATTTTTAATAAGTGAAAGATCGGCAACATCTCCCTCTAGCTCATAGATCGTATAGTCGTATGTAGTTGGGATCATAGCGTTCGGATCTGTTACCGTCTTTCTAATTAGTTGTGGTAGATTAAACTCTTTCCATTCCCATTGCCAACTAGCCTCATCAATTAATAAGTATCCTGTTTGCACTTTTGTTCGGTGAAACTGGGTAGACATTGGACTACCAGGATATACAATATTTAATTGAGTATTAGAGTGACTATGCAAATCTCCTGCAAATACTACTGGAAACTGTGCCAGTTTATTTAAATCTATCTCAGGAGATACATGGGGTGGTATAGAGCCTCTCACATGAGTGAATAAAGGCTTTCGTATATCTAAGTCTAATACTGGATTCCACTTTTTATGTAAATAACAATACGGTAATATACTGTATTGATCTGTTACTGTTATTTCATCTATAACTGTAACTAAAGGATTTAATCTTTGAGTTGCAGATTTTAGTTGTGTAAAGAATGTTTTATTTTTTCTAGTAGCTTCATGGTTCCCATCAAATATAATTGTAGGAATAGTTACTCCACTAATAAAATCGAAATATAACTCTAACTCAGGCATTGATGGTAGCCTATCAAATAGATCACCACCAATAATATGTAAATCACACTTATGTTCGGTGATTGCCTGTCCTACTTGTTCAAAAAATAGTTTATATCGATTTATAGCCCACTCTGTAGGTACGTTCTTTTGTCCTAACTTTACGTGCCAATCTGCTGTAAATAGAATCATACTCCGTACCTAGCGTTTCCTCTGAGAGCAAAGTATAAGCCACCTACATACAAACTTACGTGTAAGTAGTCTCTCCAAATTACATCCCATAAACTATTTGGGCTCATTAGCCATAAAACTCCTGTCACAACACAAGTCATAGTAATACCACTAAATCTAGTAAGTAAGTCTCCAATATTCCAAATAATATTTTGTGAAGTCTCACCAAACCATTTATGCGTAGGTATAATACCAATTACACCTCCAACTATGAGTCCAATAGCAGAGCCTATTTCACCATAGGTTACAAACCACCAAACGATATATGGTAGATTCCACATCTCTGCTACTGCTCCATCTACTGGGAACTTACTAAGTCCTTGTTGTAAGAACATCACACTAAGTGGTATTCTTAATAAAAATGTAGCAAGCGGTGCTGCTACTTTTGGTATGTATTTCATATCTATCCTACTAATTTATCTCCAGGTGTCCAAGCACACCCTGTTAATCCTCCTTCTTGAATCGCTAATAAAGTTCTATGAACCTCTTTAGCGTCTCTGCCTGTATCTAAGCAATTTACTGATACGTGCTTAATTATATTATTTGGATCAATAATATATGTTGCTCTATAATGGACTCCTTCCTCTTCACTTACGATTCCAAGTTCATACCCTAAAGCCATGCCAGAATCTGCGGCAAGAGTATGCTTGAGAGAACCAATAGGTGAGTTAGGTTGTTGTTTCCAAGCAAGTTTACAAAATTCATTGTCTCCACTTACTCCAATAACCTGTGCATCATCTACTAATTGATCAAAAGCTACAATCTCTGTAGGGCAAATGAAAGTAAAATCTTTGGGGTAAAAATACATTACTGTCCATTGTGAGTCAACATCAGCTTGAGTTATCCCAGCAATAGTATTATCACTTTCACAAGTTGCCATTGTGAACTCGGGAAACTCTTGTCCAACTGTTACCATTTTTGTTCTCCATCATTGCTAGAAAATTCTTCTGCAACTTCTTGATCAGGAGCCTCACTACTCCCTGCTCTAACTCTATCTAATAGTTCTTTTTGAGCATCAGCACTTGGGCGAGGAAGTACCTCATCCATAGATTTCAACCCTGATATCAACTCTCTTTCTTCTTCATCTAATGCTCTAGTTTTACACCTGAGTACTTGTAGTTGGTACTCTACATTGAAAGCCATTGGTCCAGTTTTTACTCTTTTAAAGTGTACATCCCAACCTGTTTCGGGATCTGTGGGGTCACCAAGATCTTCTGCAGCAAGCATTACTTGCTCCAGTAATTTTTTCTTTAAGTTGAGTACTTTGACTTGCTTGTCTTTTGGATCAATACATTGTATTGCATACGACCAACCACATTTCATCTCAGGGTAGTAGTCCTTTACGTGATCTTTTTCTTTGTTATCAAAAGATTCTGTAGAACGATTAAAGGAAAGACACTCCATAGGAATGTTCTTTGCGTTCTCACCTTTTATCCAATAAACATATCTAGGAAGTATATCTCCTACCATTCTTACGACATTGTCGCCATCTTGATATGTATATTGATTTATGGAAGACTTCTTAGCCTTACCTTCTAATTGTGCAAATTTTAATGCCATTTTATTTCTCCTTCTGTGACTTCTCATACTGAAAATGAACTTGTCCATTCTCAATCTTAAGTAGCCTATTCTTTTTAATTATGTTCTGCACTCCTTTGGGAAGTCGTGCTAGTTCTATTGTTAGTTTCTTTGTTGTTAAATATTCGTTATAACTTCTAAAAGATGCTACAGCGATATACTCAGCCCATTCTGAATCAGAAGCGGACTTACGATGCTTGTAAATAAACTCAGGATTTAGTAAAAAACTATCACCTGAGTAATCTTTTCCATAAAATTTAAAGAGTCTGTCTCGTCTACTTGTAGGTGGATAATCATATGTTAGATACCACACTATAAGTAAGATGTCAGAAACCTTATTATTGCTATGTTTTGCGATCTTTTTCCAATTATATCGTATCATATATTATACTAAAAAATTCAACTCCTGTCAAGAAGTATTTTTTCATAGGTCATTTACCTCGTATCCTTGCTTCATGTAGTAGCCTCGTCTATTGTTCGCCTGTCTTCGTGCAGTTTTTCCTACTAAATTTATATCCACTACAACAGGCTGTGCTTTATCTTCCTGTATTCTTATAATACGTCCTATAAGCTGCGTCAACAAAGGTTCGTTGTTTACAGGAGTTCCTAAGATGAGACAACTTAGACAGTCAAGTGATACACCTTCTGAAAATATCGACTGTGTGCCATATAAAATATTTTTATCGTGCCAAAGTTCTTTCATCATCTTAGGACGTTCTTCATGAGGTATATCTCCTGTAATTGCTATAGCCTCATCTCCACTCAGTTTAGCACAAGTTTTTAGAAACTCTACTCGGTCTGAGACAACCAAAACTTTATGACCCTTAGCTGCATAGGCACTTGCTATCATAGCAACAGAGTGTACATACTCCTCTTGATACGAGAGGTGTGTAACTTTATTTGCCCATGGGATATTCTGTCCATCCATAAATCTTACGTCCGAAGATATAATATCTACTTTAGGTATCATATAGTTTTCTTTCGGTGGTTTGTGTACTGTTTGTCCAAAATAGTCTCTAAACACTACATGCTTACCATCTTTTCTTTCAATAGTTCCTGACAATCCGATCTTATATTTTGCTTTATTTTTGTCGATAATTTTAGCAAAAGTAGGACTACTAACATGATGCATTTCATCAAGTATCACAGTTCCAAATTGATCGGAAATGTCAGAGACTCTACGGTATAAAGACTGAACACTCCCTATAACAATGGGGCTGTTCATATTGAATTTACCGCCACCAATAATTCCTACGTCAATGTCAAAGACTTTCTTTGCCTCTGTTTGCCATTGTTTTAGCAAAGCTAAAGTATGGACAACGACGAGAGTTTTTTGACCAAGATTTGATGCGATTGCTAAGGCAGTAAATGTCTTGCCCCAGCTTACCCAAGCGTTAATTATACAACTGCTATCGACTTTGTCGAATACCTCTTGCTGGCTTGGTCGTAACTTAAACTTGAAAGAAGGAAATTCTATCGGTTTGGTCACACGTTTATCAACTACTTCATAATCTTTCGGAATCAAATCTTCTCTACCACTTGGCATAGTAATCAACTCTTTTCGAATAATCCCCATATTTTTAATTGTAATCGGGGGATCTCGTGGATCATGACTTGGTATTGTATATGTAAGTGTGCTATCGATATCCGACTGCTGACGAGGAGTCGCACTCATATAGATTCTATTACTTAGCACTGCTTTCATATCTTTCGTCTTGTAGGTTTTATTTCTTGCTCAAGAAAGTCGTAGATAACCCAAGGCAAACCATTTAGATATAGCACTTGTGCCCACGACTCGGTACTTTTTGGAGGACGTTTTTCCGAGAAAGAATGATGAATGTCTTTTAACCAGATTGTAGAAGTATGTATGTTATCCTCAACTTTTCGAATCTTATGACATTTCAACTGTGTATATGTAGACTTCTCGTAATGGAAATACTTTCCTGAGGTGTCTACATAGTTCTTGCCTCTATGTTTTATCAATCCCACTACATCATCAATTTGAAACTTGAGTGGAAATAAATTTTTTAAAGGTGTCCTCAACCTTCTTTGCCCAATAGTATCCCCAGTTTGGTTTAAATCATCAAGTACTTTATCGTCTATAAAAACAATACCATCTTGTTTCCAGATATTATCTGAGTTCAAAACGTAAACTGGGTACACTAAATCAAATCTAACCATATAGTTTAGTATACTTGCCCATACTATAGTCATCACCTATCTCAAAGTCACAACCAACTGGAGCACCATTTATGTATACACCTCTGTCCATTTGTACAAACTCTGTAAGTTTTTTACTGTACGCATCAATCTCATGATGTGGACACTCTGCAAGAATGGAGTCATGTACAAGAGCAAAAATTCTACTCTTTAGTCCGTTCTCTTTTATATAGTTATTCATATCTATTGCGGCAAGCAAGTTCATATCGGAAGATACAGACTGAACTAAGAAGTTAATACCACTTCTTACTTCATGACTTGCTATACCTTTATCAGCACTTCTCACATTTTCAAGTCTGCGCTTTCTACCAAAAGTAGAATATAAAAACGCATTTGCTTCAATAAACTCTTTTTGCTCTTCTAACCAATGCTTTAGTCTG
>CEUT01022698.1_pt1 | contig 10962 bp, 5 predicted proteins | sample 531401 | NCBI WGS metagenome assembly CEUT01 (sample SAMEA2622821, study PRJEB7988) | marine metagenome | biome: marine biome (ENVO:00000447); feature: surface water layer (ENVO:00002042); material: "saline water (ENVO:00002010), including plankton (ENVO:xxxxxxxx)" | depth 5 m | reverse complement strand
GCCCTAGATCGATGCCAGTTTCTGCTAACTCTTTCAGCTCTTTTATATCGTCAGGTAGATTAGGATCGTTGTAATCATAATTAGCCATAGATGCAGCAGCTTTGATTGTCTTTTCTTCCATAATTGGGTTGCCGTCTGCATCGACTTGATCCGATACGCCTTCAATCTTACGGCTAAACCCACCCTTAAACATGATTTTTGTAGCGTATTTCATAGCCTTCATAGTCTTTGCGTATCCGTATTTACCGCCAAGCATGGGCAACACGATCAAAGGTATTTGTGAAAGATTAATTAGACCACCAGACACGTTAAAGCCTAGTGTAAAATTAAACGCTACGCCTGTGAGTGCACGAGACATCTGCGTATGCTTTTGCTTCACACCGTTACGTGTAAACCAGTCTAGTTCTTTATATATTGCGGCCTCTGTAGAGCTTACACCAACATCTTTACCTGATCTATCTTTCAACTCTTCTCTGAGTTTGGCGTTGAGTCTGTTAAACTCAGCGTTGTATTCCATTTCGACAATTTGTCGTGTCAACGACTTTGCACGTGTTGATATTGTCTTTATGGCGTCTTGGCGTGTGGACAAAGCCGCCTTTGCTATGTCTCCTTCACGTCTTCTTCGGAACGACTGCACATATGAAGTTTCGGGCAGCGTGTTTAGAATAAGTTTGCTTACTTCGTCTATTGCTGTTTGTTGTATCTCAGAAGCTTCTTCGCTTTGCGTTGATGCAGATTGCCCTAGCTTAGTCATTAACTCGTTTAAAAAAGAACCATCTGGTGTGTTTCTATACCATCTATTAGGTATGCTTATAGTTGCTGTTACACCTGCAACCATTTCTGCTATTCTTTCTTTTGATAAACCATCAGTGTTTACGTTAGGATTATCTTCAAGCTCTTTAATTTTTTTCTGCCCTGCTTCGGTGTTTAATATATTACCTATTACTTCACCCTTTATCTCAGACCAACCCCTATTACGTTGGGCTTCAGATTCAAAAGATTCTGCATAGTACTCAAGATTTCCAGTAAGTGGATCGATTGCTGTAAAGAATAGCCAATTATCACCTTCTCTTGAAAGAGGGAAGTATGGTTCAATAGTGCCGCGTTGTGTTAGCTTTGCATAAAAATCTCTTAGCACGTTGTTTTGCACTCTTTCAGGTATGCCTACCTGACTTAGCCTGCTGCGTATGGCATCTTGTAGCTCGTTACGCATAGAGCGAAACAGATTACGTGTCTGTCTGTACTGCTTGCGTCCTTCGTTACCAACATCCTTATACAAACCGCGTAGGCGATTATATATCTTCATCAATTCAGGCTTGCCTTCGTACTCTCGCACGGCGTCGGCCTCGCTTATCTCAGGATCGACTTGGTAGGTCGTACTCTCGTTTACAAGACTGTTGAACGCTTCAACCTGATCGGGGTGGGTGTTTGCCCACCGCACCATGTCACCAACTATAGCCTCAGTGCGATCATAGTTTTCTTGTAATGCACCCGATGCCTTGTTCATGGTGTTGTTAATTGAGTCCATCAACGTAGGGCTAAAAAACTTTTTACCTAGATCGACAAGATAGTGCAGTGGAGTGGCTCTGAGAGCTATTGTTTTACCTAGATTGTAACCGTCTGATATACCGCCACGAGACTTGTCTTCTAGCCATGCCAACATCTTGTTGCCTTTACGTGCGTCAAATATAGGGCCGTTCATTATAGCTGCGTTTGTAGCGTTGCGTGCATCGATAGGATCGTTAGCAATATTATACATTATGTCTGCGTTTACATACGCAGGGGCAGGGGCAAGCAGACCATCAACGATAGCTTCGACCTCCGCTAATGCAGAAATGGTAGGTTTGCCTTTTATAAAGTTTATAATTCGTGAAATCTGACGTCTTACTTGGTCTAGGAGTGAGCCTTTAGCTCCTGTCAATCTTATAGCCGCTAGTTGTTTTTGAAACTCAGGATTGCTAAATGCTTCAGCTATAAACTCAAACATGTTTTTAGATCCGTATGCGCTAGGCAAAGCATCAGAGATCTCATCAAATATCTTTTGTAGCTGTTTTACCGCAGGCTTATTAGGATTGTTAGTCATCTCATTGATCGTGGCTGCGTGCATCATTTCGTGCATGAGCGTATGTCCAACGACTTCTACATTTTGATTAAGAACTATAGTATTTGTTTGAGGATCAAACGCACCCGACACACGGCCCCCTGGAACGTCTGCAAACACAACACGAGTTGTTCCCACGAGACGAGACAAAGCCTTTGCCATCTTTGCTATACTTGGGTTCGGCGCTAACTTAGCATAGTTGCGTAGCGCATCTGTGAGGTTATTGTCCTCAAGCATTGTCATTGTAACAGGATCAAGTGGTAGGTTTAAACCAACAGTGGCTTCATCCGTTAATCGTAAATGATTTATAGATGTTCCTTCAAGACGACCATTGATAGATCCAAAATTATATTGCATCTCTTTTCGTGCTTTTTCGCCTTGTATATAGTTATCATAAACTTCAGCTAATTCTTTTTTGTTCGCTGCTTTATAAAGATCGTTTATTTCTGTTTCGCTGTAAGTTTCTTTTAACCACGCCGTAAACTCTGTGCTTTTTGCTTTAGCACGTTTTGCTTCTTTTTCTTTTGTGAACTTAGCTGTTATAATTTGATCTGTAACATCGTTTAGCTGTTTAGCTTCGTACTCTGCTACTGCGTCTGCTAGTTGTTTTGGTGAAAGTTCAGACACATTTTCTACGGGACGAGTGCCCCCTTCAGGAGTTGTTAATTTTACGTTTCTTCGCACAAACTCCGCAAAAAGTTGATCACTTGCTAATCTAGAATCTAGACCGCGTTTAAATGTCTGCCCAAGAGAAGCGCGAGGGCGATTTTCCATAAACTTTTTGATTACTTGTTTTCTATTAGCATCCTCAGAAACTTCCATACCTTCAGGAGACACTGCACCTTGCGACCTTGCTATACGTGCGGCGGCGGCTTCCTGTTCTTCTGCTTTTGCTGCTGCACGCTGTACGCTCTGTCTTTCGTTTTTGTCTACTTTACGGCTTAACGTATCAATGCTTTCACGTCGCTGTCTTCTTGTTGCATCACGACGTTCTTTTGCCTCTGGGGTTGATTCTTTAGGTGTGGCCTTAGCTACATACTCGTCTACACGTGCCTTTAGCTGCGCATCTTTAGTTTTTAATTTACGTAACGCTCCAAATATGTCAGACACGTCTGCAAGTATTGCATCTCTGTCGTTGTTTGCAACAGAATCAGCTAGTCTATTTTTTGCAATCTGATAGGCTGCTGTGCCCTTAGAAATGCCTAACCCCTCCAACACTTCCATCGTCGGAATAGCAGGTATTGCAGTAGATTCAGGAGTGCGCGTGTCGAGTTCTGCGTCTTGACGCTGTTCACGGGGAACGCCTTCAATACCCGCAGGGTCTTTAGATATGGTCACAGCACCTGGGGTTACACCACGACTTTGATAGCCACTAGTGGTGCTAGTCATGCCGTATAGATCACGTATTAATGAATTGCGAATAGCAAGTGCTTTTCGTTTTGCTTTTTTAGATGCACGTTTGTTAAAAAACGGAGCGACTTCAGGTCTAGTATCAATATAGTTTTTAATAACTTCTTGCTCTTTAGGAGAAAACGCAGATCCTCGCTCTACTTCTATTTGTTGTTCCTGAGCACGAGCCGCTGCTTTTGCGTTATTAATCTCTTGTTGATCTAATATGGCACGTTCATTTAATACGGCATCGTCAAAATCTAGCTCACCTTGCCCCTCAGCTTGTTTATCTAAAGATACTATCTCAGTGCCAAAATGAATCTCATCTCCGTAGATATTAGTAGACTCATAAATTTCTATTGGATGTAAGCCAACGTCAGGAGTAGTTGAGTAGCTCATTTGAGTGCCAGGGACAGGATCTCCTGCTTTGCTTTCACCATAGTCCCGCGTATATACTAGCTGTGCTACCCCTACTCTATTTTTTACAGGCTCAAAACTATACAGTCCTAGCTCACCTTGTTGGAACAGCGATCCAAATTTAAGCATGTCCTCATAGGACGAATATATGGTTTTTCTACTTTGTGGTTGTGGTTCAAAACCTTCACCTTCTTTTCTGGGAGCACGATTTCTTGTTGTCTTGCCACCCTCATCGACAGTGTATGTAGAGCCACGAGAGGTTGTAAATCCTAGTGTATCGGGCTTCTTTCTTGTTGCCACATCAAATGACTCAAGATCTGACACACTTGTATCCACTCCTTCTGCGTCAAATGATGTAGGCTTTGAGGAATCTTGATCTCTACTTCCATCCCCTCCTTCTCCATCCACGCCAAATTCACTATCTCGAACGCTTGTTCCAATTCCTCCTGTAGTAGTTCCATCTCCTCTTGCATCGCCTAAACCTCGCTGCTCTAAAATATCTATAGCTTCTTCTCTAGATAAAAAGGCTCCATCTTCAATTTGTGCTTCTTGTATTATTTTATTTATAGCGGCTTCTCTTGCCTCTTTTTCCGCCCTTTCAAAAGCTTTTAGTTCAGATTCTTCAGAAAACTCGCTTTCATCATCTACGAGACGGTCGAGAGGATCACCCTCTTCAGTGTAGTCAAGTATTAAATCTTCTCTTTTTTGTTCAACATTTTCTCGTTTTTTGTTGGCATCTTCAATAGCGTCGTCTACAGCTTTTTTCTCGCCCTCTGTTATAGTGTCATCGCCTTTACGACCTCTACCACGACCTGGGACTAGCAAGTCAGCAACTAGCTGAACAAAACCGCCTACACCTGCGCCATAACCTGCGGATTCTTGCCACCCTTCTCCAAACTCCTGATCTGGGTTATACCCTTGTTCGATTAAATTTTGAGCAGTGTTTGCTGCAAGTTCTTGAAACCCCTCAATACCTGCTTGTTGTAAGACACGACCTGCAAGTTTTTTAACTCCACCACCTTCAAGTATCTTGTCTAATTTACCAAGCTTGAGGGGAAGTACTTCGGTAGCACCTACTAAAGACCCAAGCCTAATTGCTCTATTTCGTTCTTCTAGCGTAGCGCCTTCTTCTCGTGCACGTTCACTTGCTTCGCCTGCACCAGAGGCTGTGGCTATGCCAGTAGCTAATGGAAGACCGACTCCTGGGATTAATGACGCGCCCAACAACGGTACAAAAGACCCTAGAGCCTCGCCGAATTTGCCTCCGACGGTATCTTCCATGCCGATGTCAGCCTGTGGTTTAAGATCGTAAGCCGTGCTACGGATTGCTTCTCGTGCAGCAAGTTCTTGTTCTTCAGGTAATAGAGTGGCTGTACCTAATGCGGCACTCTCTAAAAACCCGACGCCCCCTCTACCAAGACCCTTAAATATCTCGCCTGCATAGTTAGCGATACCTTCGCCTTCGTCTGTAGGAGAAACTCCAAACCTTTCTTTATATTCTTCGATAAACTGAGCATCTTGCTGGCGTAAGATGTTGTCAATTCGCATTTGCTCATCAATGGTAGGCTCTTCCCCTGCGATGGTAAAACCAAACTTGCGCCCACTTAGTTCGCTAGAAAGAACAATCTCTCCCATAAATCACCTACGATGTTACGTTGAACTTGCCAAATAACTCAGAACTACCTGCGTCTTCTATGGCTGTTCCAGTAATGGCTTTAAGCTTGGCAAGCTGCTTATTTCTCTCTTCCATAAGCCTGTCGTATGCATCTAACTTTGAAGGATCAATATCTTTTGCAGCTGCGCCTGGGGCTATGCCTAATCTGTCTATATCGCTGTCTATAATTGCTATCATGTTAGCTATATTATCTGCGACTTCTGCTCTTTTGCGCTGTTCAACTGATTCTAATCTGGCTTTTGTACTTGCTTCTGAAGATTTACGTGCCTGATCTGCACTATATCTAGCCGTAGCTGCTCGTGTATCAGCACCATAACGTGTATCCGCTGATCTTTGCTGTGCTATATCCAAGCTTGTTTGCAGTTTAAGCATATCTGATTCAAAAGCATCCATGCCTTTTTGTGAGTCACGTAAAGCTTTTAATCCTGCTCTACCGCCTTTGCTAATACCTTCGCCCAGTGTTGCAGCAGGCCCCATCATAACAAACCCTGCTTCTGCTAATGCTAACCACTTGTTCTGCTCTGCTCTTTTCCTACGATCAGATATCATTTTAGCTATTTCTGACTCAACAGAACCAAACCCCGCACCGTCTTCACCGCCGTCAGTAACCGAATCAATAAATGCTAGAGGATCATTTCTCCTATCCTCATCTGCTTTTGGAGCAGTTTTGTCCTCTTGATCTTGCAATGCTTCTGCTGCTGATGTTGGCGCTTCTACATCAGATGCAGGTATAGGAAGTTCTGGATAAAATGAATCTAAAATGTCTGAAGTTCTTTCAGTTCTAGGTCTATTTCTACCTCTTCTTGAATCTTCTAACCCGTAACCCATAGCAAGTTCAGCGTCATTTCCAAAAGAACCTGAAGCAGTGGGATAAGGTAAGAAAGTAGGATATTTCAAAGAAGATCCTCTGTCAGAACTACGATCTCTCATAGAATCTTGTGCTAAAAAGTCATCTAAATCCATATATTTTTCAGGGTTAATTTGTCTGTCTATAGATCTATCTGGTGCACTTTCTGTTTCAATTTTAGCTTCTGCTTCATACCCACCACGTTCTATTTGAGCTTGACGTATAAGCTCACTCATCGATGGCTCTGGTTCTGTCAGCACATTACGTGTTCTATTAAAATCTCCGACGTCTTCTCGAAGAAGTCTTTCTGATTCTGTTTCTGCGGGTTCTGTAGGGGGAGGTAAAAACGGTAAGTCACCTACTACTGATGAAGGACTTATAGGACTTGTTTGTGTTCTTGGAATAATCGTATCATCTGCTACTTTAGGCATAAAGTCATCTAAATCTGTGCTTACCTCTGCTGCATCTGGATTAAAGAAAGGACTTCTATAATCCACAGTAGGCGAAACGTCTGTCGTAGCTACGTCTGGTAACATTCTCTTTGGCATACCGTCCGCATCGTGAGTCATGCCATATGTTAAAGTCCAATTTCTTCTTTCGGCTGCTGTGCCGTTCTCAGGAAAAGGTTCTACTTGTCTGTATAAGTCTTCTTTTGTTCTGTTACCTTTAAATCGTCCCGTGGCATTTTTTAACAAGTCTAATATGCCACCGTTTGACATTGGTTGAGGTGCACGTGTTGCCTGCATCGGCATGACTTGGTCTATACCTGTATCTTGTGTCAGGGCTGTGTTTGGCGTCAATGCACTTGCTAGTGTCGTTAGACCTTCTTGCGGTACTCCCACACTTGCAATCATCTCTTCTGCTACAGTCGGTTCATTGGTTGCTTCTTGACGTTTGTACTCGTCACGCATACGCTTACGTCTTTGTAGCTCACCTAAAATTAAGAATTGAGGTATGTTATTTGTAGGACGTTGATACTCAGCCATCAACCTGTTGTCAGGATAGTCTTTTAAGCTTTCTTGAAGGTCAATTATGTTCATCCTGTTAGTCCTCTATAAAGACCCAACGCCGAAATACCTGCACCGAGAGCCGATGATAGCGGGTTGTACGCTTGCATACGCTGTATATCTACGTTTGGCGTCACGGGCATGCCTCTTAGAAGTCCTGCTATGCGCTCATACTGCTGTGCAGGGAACTCTCTCTGACGTACAAAGTCTTCGTAAGACAGGTCAAGACGAGCCTGATCCTCTGCACGGATGTCACGACCAAGAGTGTCAAGTAGCTGTGCGCCTTGTATATCAGCAGCACGTTGGCGTTCGCCTAGACTGGCTAGACCTGCGCCCATATTGGCAAACTGCTGCCCCATGCCGCCTAATTGACTCGCTGCGCCTAATGCTGCTTGCTCACCTGCAAGTCTCTGACCTATGCCAAACTGTCGATCTGCACGATCAGCTTCAAACTGGCGAGCAGCCTGTTCAAACGCCTGTTGCTGACCCATAGCCTGTATATCACCAAGCTGCCTCTGCAATCCTTCTTCTGCTAAGGCATCAACAACGCCTCTACGTGAGCCACCAAATGCACCTGCGCTCACAGCATCTGCGTCTCTCCCTGCTTGAGATCTAGCAAAATCCCGTCTAGCTTGATCTTTCTGGACGTCCACAACGTTCTGCATATACGGAGACATGTACTGCTGTACTGCACCACCTGTAAAAGTTGTAGGGTCGTATTGCCCTGCACCCCTGAGTCTACCCACCGCTTGGTCTGTATATCCAATACCACGTCCAGAGGCAGCTAGACCCATCCTGCCTGCCTGCATAGCTTCTGGCATACCTGCGATACCTTGTTGGGCAATACCTCGTGTCATGGCACGAGATGCCCCTATATCGCCATACATGTTAGATGAAGTTAGCCTTTCGCCAGGGTATGGCGTGTATGTAGACTGTCCTGTATAGGGGTTAAACGGTAGAAGGGCATCTTCAGCACCCTGCAAGACCCGACGAAAGTACGGATCAGCGTACTCAGGTAAACTCGTGGTACGTGTCGTAGTATCTGTAGGTATTTGCTGACTGCCTTTGCCCATCTTATAACTCCATTCGGTAAGCTATGTACTCAGGATAGAATCCATATTTTTTCAACGCTCTACCCCAACCTTTTCTTCCATAGCCCTCTAGGTGGCTACAGTCTAACTCATTTGCGTAACGCTTCATAGTATCAATCAACTGATCTTCCCATTCTTTCATTTGCGTTCCGCCTACCCAGTCTAAGGCCAGTGCTTTGCGTTGAGGATATATTATAAGTCTTGTAGTAAATGCAGCCACTATTTTGTCGTCGTCATCTAATACAACCCAAAGAACGTAAGTACCATCAAAAACACCATCTAGTATATCTATTACACTTGTTTTGTCTTTGACTGTCTTTACAGCCCTGTTTAATATCCCTTCAACATCCTTCCATACACGGCCCACTGCCTTTTCAGGCACTAAGCTAATCCTCACTTATCCCACCATTTGTTCAAGTTTCTTCGGTGCATCCCCTTCAGCACGGTTAATAATATCAAGAAAGCCACCACCGTATGCTTTTTCTAATGCATCAGTAGTTTTCTTTCTCAGCACAAACTCTCCATCAGACAACAGAACATCTTGTTCTCCCTCAAGTGTTGCAGGGACCATATCATCAACGCCAGAACCATCTCCTGGGCCTTCAACCATCCCCTGTTCGCCTGCTGCAAAGCGTTCTACAGTCTCATCAAACTCTCCAGACTGTACCTTATCGACAAGGTTGCGTAGTGCTTCCTCACCGTATTTCATAACAAACATAGCCAAAGCCACTTCAGCTTCTTCTTCAATAATTATCTCTTTTATTGCCAAAATAGCGTTCATGATAACGTCTTTTTCGTTTATGCCTGCTTCTTCCATCATTGCGTCAGCATCGGCTTCGGCTTCGCCACCTTCGGCTAGAGCCAGTATGCCACCATCCGCTTTGCCTTTCATGTAATCTTCTATCTTTTTCTTTCTTTTTCGTCTTTCATTTAGAAAAAATGCAGGTACAGATGCTAATCCTGTAATCCCTGTCCCTGCCGCTGTTTTGGCTAAGTAATCAATAACGTATGGATTATCTTGAAGATATTTACCTCCTTCAAGAAATGCTTCTAATAAACCACCATCTGCATACGGGTATGGGTATTGTGGAGTGCTTCCATCAGGACGTGGCGGACGTTGATAGCTAAAATAATTTGCCTCTCCAAACCCGCCTGCATATGGGTTAGGATTAAGCGTCCGTATCATCGGATTCGGCAAAGGAGGTCTTGTATCCATGTCCGCATCGTCTTTTGCTGCGCGGTTCTCAATCATCTGCATGTCGGTCATAGTTTGACCTATCATCCCAGGCATAAAACCTTGCTGCGCCGCAGTAAACGCACCGCCTTTAGTGCCAGTGCCAAAGGGCATAGCCGCATTTGCTGTCTCTGTTCCAAGAAACTTAGTAGCTAAATCAGACGGAGTGCCTGCTACAACCTGAGTTGCAGGAGTCCCTGGAGCAGTTAAACTCTGTATAAAACTAGGTTTTGCCGCTGCTTGTGTACCTGCTTCTAACGCCTGTGTGCTAGTCGAACCAGACAGACCACCAAGTACTTTACCACCAAGGAATGACGCCATACCTGTTTGTATGCCTTTACCTATGTCTCCTGTCTGTACAAACGATCCTAGCCCTGCTCCTATCCCTGCTAGTGCAGGCACTGAGAGCCTTGCAAGAGTAGCCCCAAGTGCACCTGTACCTGCTAGTGCGGGCAATCCTATGCTAAATAACAGTGGCAGAACCATTTACATCTCCAAAACTTACACAAACTCTAACATCAAAAGTCTAAACTGGCAATTATGTTAACCATCCGTATATCTTCTTAGTCTCTTCTTTACGGTGCTTCAGCCCGTTGTAACCACCGTTTACTCTTTTTGTGATGATTTTTATCGTCTCATCATTGACGCCTTCGTCACATATGTCCCACAACTTGTTTCTGTGAAAGAACCAAATAGCACTTTCCATAGGAAACTTAGAGGCAACAAGATCAGGATCTTCCATCACTTCAGGCAAATCCATGTCCGCTGCAAACTGAGAGTAATTATTTTTGCCAGTGCATTGTAAAAATCCACGGCCTCTCCACAGGTAGCCCTGTCCATCATTACCCATTCTGTTTCCGTATACACGGTCAGCCAGTGCTTGTGGATTGCGAGCACAGCTTGCGGCATCGCTTTCTGACTTAAAATATTTACCAAACACTGCCAGTATGGATTCTTTGCTATAGTTTAAATTTTCTTGTACATACCTAAACGTGCCACTCTCATGCACAAGCTGCCCAAGAAAGTGCGCTCCGCGCTCTGGGTTTAATGCATAGTGATGGCAGATTTTTGTTGCAGTGTTAGGGCCAAATGCACCATCAGGTGTAGCCCCTATTTTTTCTTGTAATGTCTTTAGTGCTTCACTCATCTACAAGCTCCTTCGTGCCACAGACACGTTCATAGACCATGTCAGAGGTATAAC
>CEUT01067982.1_pt1 | contig 10992 bp, 4 predicted proteins | sample 531401 | NCBI WGS metagenome assembly CEUT01 (sample SAMEA2622821, study PRJEB7988) | marine metagenome | biome: marine biome (ENVO:00000447); feature: surface water layer (ENVO:00002042); material: "saline water (ENVO:00002010), including plankton (ENVO:xxxxxxxx)" | depth 5 m | reverse complement strand
TCGACTTTTTTACCAGTATGCTTTGAAGTTACTCTTATTTTAAATTTCCTACCCCATATGCCATTTTGCAACTCGCCAAGTTCTATTGGGGAGGAATAATTATCCGCAGAGGCTTGCCCTTGTTCGTTTAAAAGATCTTGGTTCACATTAACTTGCAACGGATTTGGCATCAGTTTGATAAACCTTCTCATAGGAACTTGATATGTGTATTCCTTTTGTTCTTCAAACATGTACTCTCTGACCTCTATGTAAGTCTTCACAGACGTTTGGACCAATTCCACTTCATACATCATTGTAGGTGGGCTTGATTCTCCATGCCACGAAAGTGCTTTAAATAGATAATAATATTTTTTATTTGGAGAAATAAAATCTGTGTACTGTGCTGAGTTGGAATATTGCGGATTAATATACACTCCATCTCCTGCGGTTCCGACATACAAATGACTAACGTCTGTGAACGTGGTTGCTAGAAAGTTGTTTCCGAAATCACTTAGGCGCTCAGGTTCCGAGTCCACTCTGTATATCGCAAATCGGCCAGAGTTATTAACATATGAAGTCTTAATCTTGCCGTTGGTTGAATCTTGCGATAAATAATATTTTAGCAACAGTTGGTCATCAGTGTTGGAAATGGGCTGATATTCTTCTTCGGTCTCAAGAAAATTATGTGACAGGAATATCTTTAACTCATTAGGGTTGCCACTTTCATTAGAAAAGCGAACCTCGGGCACATTAGGTGGGATTCCAACCAATATTTCTGTCGAAGTCCTTAAAGGTATTTCTACGATTTTTATAGATGGGGATGAAACAACTGTGATCTCTGCTGCGAAGAGATTGTTCATAGTGTCGGCACCTTGGGGAGACACAACTTGATTATTCGCTGCTGTAACGAATCCGTTTTCTGATGTGTGCTTGAGGTCGGTATACCTATACTCGGTCCCCAAAACCACAGTCAGAGCGGATATTTTATATACGTACTTTGTGTCATATTTTATTTGGGTGTCAGATATTCTTAGAGTGTCACCAAAGATATAAAATGTTTGCTCTTGGGCATCTGTGGCTTCTGCATTTAGGAACTTTTCTATTTTAAATCCGATGGTCTCTCTGTAGCATGTCTTATAGTCCATCATGTCTTGCAAATTTCTAATTTTTGTCTTGCTGTTGCCCAGCAGCCAACCATAAAGCATCGAACTACGGAGAATGTTATCCATAGGACTCTCAGTTACACGCTCTTTTTCTGAGAGCATGTACAACTCATCTTCATTTTCTTGAAATATTTGACGGCCAGACTGGTTGAGCCACTCTATCATGTCTCTAACGATTATATTACTTGTATTGCCCATGTCGTCAACAAACTGTGCCGAGGCACCGGGTGTCCTTTTGATGAAACTAAACAGGTTTTTAACTTTTCCTAAGTCGGCAAGGTCATCAGATAAATCCAAATTGTTTGTCTCTTGCTTAATCTCTCCATCAAACAACAAACGATTTGGAGTTTTTTCGCTATCAAAGTTTTGATACAACCTGTCCAGTAAGAATATATTAGAATTTTTTCTCGCTACATTTCTAGAGTTTAGTACCACTTGCCTTGAATTTTGAACATACGAGTTGAAATAATTTTCAATCCATAAGTTGCCGCTTGGACTATGGAGAGGCATGGCCCCATTAAAACTCAGTAAGTCAGATAATGACGTAGACTGGTCATTGTATCTATAGTGCTGCATTGCGGAATAGTTTGGAAGCGACCGGGTGCTTATTTTCTGTGTTAACTCCTCGTACTTAAAGTATGAAGAGTTTTGAATCATAGAGGTTACCATGTGAGACTCTACAGTATCGACGTCCTCTCCCTCTTGGGGTGGCATATTGAAATCAAAAGTATGATCAGTTAGTGTAACAGAAGGTATTGTGTTGATCAAAAAGTTTTTCCATTCTCTTTGTGATCTCACGACCCCCTGATTACCGATCAGCATTATAGTTTGCTTTTGAGAGTAAAAATCATTATCATTTGACTCAACGGGAGATTCTGTTATAATTTCAGAATAAGACAAGTTGTTGCTCATCGTTGTGTTACTTGTCAACACAGACGCAGATAAAATTTTTGAATTTCCAATTGCTTTACGAAGGGTGTCCAAAGTATCAGAGTTTGGAGTGTCGACCAAAAGGCCATCGATGATTTTTATATTGCTCATTTTTAATATCCGGAAGTTGTAGGAGTGGAACTAGTGGCTTGTCTTGATTCTTGTCTTCTGCCGCTTGTTCTTTGGCGGGGCTCCGTCTCCTCTTGTTCGTCCTCTGTCGACAGTAAATCGACGGCTGATAGCGACTCCGCTGGTTGCTTGACTATGTTACTGTTGGAATACATGCTAATATATTGCTCTTTCATCATTAAGTACATGTTCGCCAGATCTTCTGGTGTATTTTCTGATATTTCTGCCATTACACTATATCTCCGTCAATAATAAATATTTCATTGTAATCTTTAATGTCATCTGGGTCATCGGACAAATCATAATAATCATTGATATATGGCTTGAGTCGGCATATTAATCTTTTGCTCCCTATGTTAAAAAGCGCTTCTTGATCTAGCAAAACCCATTTTGCATCCTCTAATGAGTTGAGACCTGATTTTAGCCCAAACTCCTTGAGGTACTCTACTTGTCTTATTTTTGTATAATTTAGTTCCGACGCTTGTCTTGTATTTGGATCCGCAAAAATATCGTAATCTCCAAAATTTGATTTGGTTGCGTTGGATTTGCTTAATAGGATAGATTTTATCTGCAATGGCAAGCGTCTTATTTCTTTGTTGCTCTTTGGTATTTGCTGAAATGTTTTGATGGAGGGTATTCGCCCTGATGATCTTCTCTTGTCACTTTGTATTGAGGCTAGGATATTTGTATTTTGAGCCTCATCGAACTCACTACTAGTATCTGTCTCGGACAACTGTTGCAACGTTCTGCCTAAAAACGGACTTGCGGTTCCAACATAGTCGGATGCCTTAACATACTTTTCATCCTTGTTTGATGTTTTGAACTGCATGGGGGCTCCGAACTTAAATCCTGACCGGAACGAACGGCTACGAAAAGATCTCTTTGGGCCCTTTGCTGCCTTGTTTGATCCCTTCTTGAGTTCCAAGCGGTTTGCAAAAGATATATCGAATGAACGGTCACTACCGTCTATCTTCAATCGCTCAGAACCTGCTTTGATTTCTGTTGGTGTTAAATAAGAGTATAAGTTATTTCTAACATCTCTAAGGCTTCTCTTGTCCTCTTCGGATATATCATTGATGCCAACATCTTTGCTTGGAATTGAATTGTAAAATTTATTAAATTCTGTCTCCCCTCTGCTAATAAAATCGCTACTTTTTATTTTTTGAATTCCTTTGTTCTGTTCATCAAAAAAACTATAGCCCATCTTGTCCATGTTGTCTGTGTTGATGGTTTTCTTAAAAGTCTTTTCTATTGTAAATATCTTTTTTCTATTAATAGAGTTCGCCGTAGATGCCCGAGAGTCGAAATTGCCCTCGTACAATTCTGAATCTGTGTAGTTGTACCTACGGAGAGCGCTTTCAAGGAGATCTTCCATGCTTCTAATGTTAGATGAAAGAGTTTCTTGGTTTGTTGTCCTTGGTGCCAAGCCGTTAATTAGTGAAACAATATTAACAGGATTCGTAGATATCAAAGCATAAACTTCTTTATAATAATACGCCCCAAGAATCCATGGCGCATTTGAAGAGTTGGTACTGATGCTGTCGCCGGTAAATCCGTAGGTTTCATCCATTAGGTCAATATAACTGTTTTTAAATTTGTTGTTTACAAAATCATAATTTTGTTCTCTTTCGGAATCTAGAAGTGTCTTTCTGTTCAACTCTATTGCGTCTTTAAAGGAACTAAATAGTTCTATCATGTAGTCGCTTATTCTATTGGTTATTGTTAGCTTCACTGTGTATGCGAACTCGCCGCCCTTAAGTCTTTTAATGTGTTCATCAGTAAACGATATCATTCTAACCCCGTTCAGCATTGTACTATCTATCTCTTGAATGCCGCCAGTGCGGATAGCCCCAGCCAACTGCTCTTGTGACAAATTTTCTAAATCTAAAAAACTTACATTTGGATTGCTTAGTGGAAGTTTGTTGATGTCAACGTTGACTGAGATCTTATTATCTATCACATACCTTTGGGAGTCTTGTAGTAAATCTCCTGGTGCGTTTTGGGTTATCGCAACTATTCTATCATTGTCGCCATACATTATCTCGTCTGGATCGACCAGTGTGTATAACTCATTAAATTTTTGATTATCAACCACAGAGTCTCTTACTAACTCCATCTTGCTAATATCAACGTAGTTGGTTAAATTTTCAAATGCGCTTGGCGCCACTTCATGAACTAAAGAACCTTCAAAGGTGTCATTAAATAAAATGTTTCTCACATCAAGCATAAAAACGCCGCCAACAGTTTCATCAATATCAAAAGTATAATATGGCTCTGAAACTGCTATGGGCAAGTCTTCTTGTTGTGTTATAGGACTCAAAGCTTGGTTGCCAGACTCTAGTTCTTCCTGCTCTATTATAGGACTCATTGCCTCGGCGAACGAAAAGAAAATCTTAGGATTTGCTATATCAACCTTTCTTAATGACCCATGGGGTAGATCTGTGTGTTCGGCTCCTTCCATCCACCCAGTTCCTTGATGGAAGTGAACAGGTCCGGGCCATATATCACCAGTGTTGTCATTGATAAAATAAGAAGTGGTCATCTGTGGTGCGCCATCTTTATAAACATATTCAGATCTGACATATCCAACGTAATTTTTTATAAAAGCAAAGTCGTAATCACCAGAGTTCAATTGACCCAGATCAACATACACAGAGGCATACAATACCACATCAGACAACAAGTGCCTAGAAATCTCAATCGATTCAACCTCAAAATAGTAGTCATAAACAGTAAAACCAAACCTGTCTTGGTGTGATTCTGGGGAGTGAAGCGACGACAAGGGTATCGTTCTGCGTATTATTCTGAATCCGGAATCAACGTTAACAGGGGCAATCATACCATCGTTGAGGTCTTTTATTAAATTTGTTCTGGCCTCATTCGTTTCACTATCGGACGAGGCTAGGTCGGATACGACGCAAAGCAAATCTATGTTGGCGTAGTCTTGAACCGATGTGTTTCTCCAGTATCCCCGCTCAGAATCGTTGGCTGAGTCTTTAACTGATACCTTTACTTTTAAAGTTATGCTGCTTTGGTTCTCGGTAACGTCTATATTTGAAATGTAAACATTCGGAAGAGTACCCGATCCTATTTCTTCAATGCCCATTAGTCACACCTCTCAATATCATCTGGTCCGACGCGTGTTCCGTAGATGTCAAACCTTTCAATGGTTTGATCGGGACACTCTATATCATCGTCTATGTAAATATTTTTATCCTTAGCCTTGAAGATATATTTGCACAAATCCTCTGGAGGGATGTCTTTGTCAATCATAATTGAAAAATAATAATCAACATATTGACTCTCTATGACTCCGTCAGATTCAGTATAGTGTTCTGGTGCGGTAGGGGATATCTCCTCTTCAATCAAAATATCATTGATTATTTTTGGGCCAACCTGTCTTCTGAACTTGAGCGGCTTGTGGACTGGTATGCGTCCGTCATCCTCCACTTCGTAAACCTCAATCATAAAATTCTCTTTATGGTCAAAAGAGTTAAATTCTTTGAAATGTATCAACGGATTTGTTGTTGTAACTTTGAAATACGTGCTGTCTGCGAATAAGTCTGAGTACTGGTCGGAATCGTCGTCTTCCAAACCATCGCCCACAGAAAACTCCCATGGGGGTTCCTCTCCAAATGATAGTTTTTCAACGCTAATGTTGTACTCTGGTTCAAAACTAATTTGTGGAATCTGCAAGGGCTGTGATATATATGCCTTTTGAGTATCCGCTGATTTAGAATCTATTGATCCCGTGTAGTAATGAGAGATCTCGGTTATTTCACCGGCTAGGGCATTAACGTGAATGGAGGGCGTTCTTTTGGTTGTGTAAGAGGACCTACCAAGTTTGTCAGGATATATGTCAAGCTTTCTTTCGTTGTTGGTCTTCCTCATGGATTCCAAATCAACATTTTCGCTTTCTAGTTTCTTGTAGTTGGTGTCGATACCATAACGAGCGGGAATCGTTTTCATTTTAGGAGTATCGTCCATTATCCTTTTGTTGGTGTCGTTTTGTTGCTCTATGAAGCCTCCGGCTTGGGAATCGTATATAATATCATCGTCAACAAAGCAATAATAAGAAGGATTAAGTTTTCCGATTGAAAGAAGGTATCTTCCATGTGGCGTTAACTTGACATCCAATACTTCTTCTTTTTTATTAAAAAACGTCATATTTATCTACCTTTTCGATTCTTACTCTTCTTTTTAACCGTAGACTTCTTCGATTTGCGCTCAAATGTGCTAGGTCTTTTTTCGCTCTGTTTTTTAGTTTTTGAAACCGGTTCGCTGTCTTCGCCAACTTCTGCAAGATCTACCTCCGCATCCAATCTAACTAGTTCCACGAGAGAAAAGAAATCATACGGCCAGTTGTATGTGACTCCGCTGGTGGAGCCCTCAACAATACTGGCTAACGTGCCTCCACGACCCGCTTGCGTTGAAAAATAATTCGTCTCGGCTTTCTGTTTAACTTTGAAAACCATCCACTGGATGTTGTCTGCGAGGTCTTTATCCAGTAACTCTTTTGATAAAAGTTCATGCTCTATTGAAGTTTCCGCCATATCTAAAGTTTCACCTATTTCAGGTGGAAGATTTTGCCACATATCTGATAGATCTAGTTTTGAAAGTTCATGCTTGAACTCAAAGATATACATGGAGAATGGCTCTATGTCGTCGCTGTTTAGGAAGTCCATTGAGGGAGGGAAGACATAGTCTTTCATTTTTCTTACCATATCAACGATACTATCTCCTGCCTTTGGGAGCGGAATTGGTGCCTCTACGCCTTGTGCGGATTGTATGACAGCCCTTGGGATCCTAAAGAATCTCTTCTCAGATTCCATCTCAACAAACGGCACTGCGACGACGGCTTCTTTGACAATTTTTCTATCTGCACACTCGCCCAGTCTTCTCGGTGTCTTATCAAATCCGCATAAGTCAGCCAAAGACAAGACAGGGTTGGTAATCCCATGATCAATCGATGGCCAAGGTTCCGGAATATCTGTAATCTCAAGAAAAACTCCTTCCGAATCATCCTGTGGTATTCTTCCGTACTGGTGCCACATTCCCCTAGGGGCTTGCTCATTGCCATAAGTACCTGAGGCTATTATTGAATAATCTCCACCCGTGCCGAATGTATTACTTGAGGCGCCTCCGGACAAGTAATTGAAGTTCAACATTGGACATTCCCATTTGGTTTGAATAATCCATCTGGAATTGTTTTGATCAACAGCATCTACGAAGACTTCTTCAACTTGTCTTGTATCTTCGTTGGTTACTAATTTTTTCTCAGCGGTAGCCCTAAAGTCAATAGACGCAGATAATTGCATTGCTGATCCGTTGATAGTGTGAAGTGCTATTGCACTACCGCCCCTTGGATTATAATAACGACTATATGAAGCAGTTAGGCTAGATATTATCTCATGCACAGAATATTTTTTGTTTTCATTTGGTTTAAAATACAGATCCAGCCAAGCATCACCATGATAATATGGCGGCGTGTAAGCCCAATTGTATCCTTTTGTGGAATCTAGTTCTATCAAGGAAGCAGGAAAGGCTGCGGCTGCGTAAGAAACATTTGGACCAAAAGCGGTGGGCCTAGAATACATTGTAAACGTTTCCTGTGTTTTACTTCCAGTCGTCTCGGAGTTTCTATCAAATGCTTGAGGAGAAGAAAATTTACGCACATTGCCAAGAGATCCTGTTGTTTCCCATGAGGCATTTGGACCGTTTAAAGACTTCTTCATCTTTATTCTCATGCCATAATACAAACCAGCAGAAAGGGCTGCTTGGCCTACTTTTCCAAAATTTGGATTACCTTGAGGAAATGACTCTATTTGAGTAACCTTCTGGTCTTGCAAAAAGAATTTGGGAACTTCGGCTAAGAAATTGTTTATCATTTTGATATATAAATTATTACCTTGGCCACTCCACAAGCATCGATACTTTCCTTGGCTTGCGCTTGGGTGGCACTCATTGTATGGCAAGTCTTTATTCGCCAGTTGGGTTGCTGGGTATGCTAGTGTTTCGAACCTTATTCTTTCGTTAAATAGGTCTTCTTCGTCAGTGATTCTAAAACAATGATAGTCCTCCACTGGCACTACTGTTGTGGATGAGACCGCATCTAAACTGGCTGTATTTGTATACATTGGATAATCACATGCGACGCCGGATTTAATAGAATTAAAAAGGATACCAGGGCCGAAAAGTGGCTGCAATATGGCCTGAGCGGCTGCTTTTTGGTTTGACCCCCAAGAGCCACCTTTGATAAAATCACCACCGCCGAAACCATTGACAAAGTCAAACAAAGTAAAGTTGCCGGCATATGAATCATAAAATTGCTGAGATATTTGTACTGTTCTTTGGGCGGGGTAAAATCCATCATATGGAAGAAATTTCTTAACTGCTTTGCATACAAGTTTTATTTTACTTGGCTTTATAAAATCTTTGTGGTCGTCTTTAATCAACTTAAAGTGTTTGAAAAAATCTGTGTTTGAATACGTTTTGTAGAAACTATCTTGGCTGCTGTCTTTTTTGCCAACAGAGTGCGCACCAGTGATTTCAAATATATCTAAATTATCATTAATCTCGGTCGACACTTCATAGTCAGCCACATGTTCGCTGATTCTAAACTCAGGTATCAATGTATACCCTTGGCCTTTTGTTCTCACGTTTTCGGCATAATAATCATATGAATTGTAAAATGGCTGCTTCGGGCGACTAATAAATGTTGAACTAGTGCCTTCAAAATACCCTGCCATCTCGCCGGCTTGCCATTTCGCTTGACCTTGGTAGATATTGTAGACTGGGATGAGAGAATCGGAGCCGGTCTCGTGAAGATGCATACCCTCCGGGGAACGAAGGGATGTTGTGGCTACTATGTCGTGCCTTCTAGAATAATAACAAGAAGCGGTATAGGCGGACAAGTTTACAATGCCTGAATATTTTTTATATTGCGAATATGCATTCTGCAAGATACCATTCCCGCCATCTAGGGACATGCCTTGTAATCTCATTTGAGCCAAGGATGTTGGCACTGCTCTTGTTTCCCAATCAACATCTGCATCTAAGGGCCATCGACTGGAGGTCCCGCACAACTCAGTAGAAAATTCAATTGCACGATCCTTCTGTCTGTCCGCTTGCACACTATTCCAAGAGAAATCAAAGTGCGTTCTGTTTCTTACCTCAGTTCTATAAATGTTGGTGTCACGAGGGTAGATCGTCTCTCGGTATTTCAAAAACTCAAATGCATCGATTGGGCTATCTATTGCCTCTAGTTGTCCATTGAGATAATAGCTTTTAATCAATGAATAGTTTTCATTCTCATCGCCTATCGGCAACGCCAGAATATTATTTAGTTCATCATTTGCCATCCACTCCGTAGCATTACCTAGTGAAGATACGGCTGAGAATCTTCGTATCACCGTCTCATTATTTATTTGGACTTGATTTCCAACATTCCAAAGCAACGGATGATACCTTGAGGACACGGGAGATTCGCGGAACAATTTAATGTTGCCATACCTTGGGAGCACACGTTGTGACATTCCGGATTCCAATTCCATGTTGATCTCACTTGGAATGTCCAAGATAGTTATGATACTGTTGTGATTTTGCTTTCTGGTCAATGGGTTCTGGCCAACTCGCAGTTGTCTCCAAGAAGAGTAGCCATATGGACCATTGCGACGTAGAAGGTATGGATTCAAGAATTCGACATCAGATGCAAATTGAAATGGTGCCCTATAGTTATTAACACTTCTGGAGAAAAAAGCATGGGGAAAGTATAATCCATTACCATATTGGAAAGTGCCAAAATGATTTTGAGTAACCAAGTATCTTTGTTGCTGGCCTGTAGTATACTCCAGTTTCCATTCTTGGCTGAGATATGTGTCGGCTGAAGCGGAGATATTCTGATTCGCTACATCCCATCCACACACTTCATACAAAAATGTATTTAATCCTACAAAATCTACTGGTTGTGCCATTTTATACTCCTGTTATATCCGAGGCTGACGGGAAAGTGATTGCGGGTATATACCCAGCAGATGAACTGATTTCTCCGCTTGCAGGCACATATCCATAAAGTTGCTGGCCTATTTCCCAATTTGACCCGCTGATTGCGGCGTTAATCCATGAATATTGATATGCTGACCTTGGTATGGCATGTGTGACATAACTATTATCACGACTACTGCCTGTCACTACGGTATCGCCAGAATATTCCATTCTTCTTATTCGGTTTCTATTAATCTTGTGGAAAGATCCAACATCAGAGTAAGTCCCAGCAAGGGTTGTTCCATATGTTGAGTCAATGCCAAACTGGCCGCAGTGAGTTTTAAGCAATGTCTGTAGGCCTCGGCGATTGCCCAAGTGGTCATTAACTCTTATGACGCCGGCTTCTCCGGAGCCTGAGCCTCGCACTGTCAGGTTCCTAAATGGAAGCGCATTGTGGACGGACAACTCTTTAGCATATGTATCCAAGTATCCACTCTCTGTCTCAAATCCACCAGGTGCGGAGAACTTAGAAACAATGACTGTGTGGTTAAAACTATTGTCCTCAAGGTCAATAACAGGTGCCGTGAAAATATTATCAGCAGGATCAATTGCGGTTATACCCCCAGCAGGCGATACGCCATTTGTGAGCCATGTGGAGACTATACCATCTCTGAATATGGGCTCGGTGCTGATTGACAAAGTTTCGTTGAAACCTTCGCTCATGGCAGGAGCCGTAAGTACAAAACTAGCACTTGGTGAGTACTCTATACCAGATACAAAAGAAAATATATCAGTATTGCTAGCGGTG
>CEUT01001859.1_pt1 | contig 10995 bp, 10 predicted proteins | sample 531401 | NCBI WGS metagenome assembly CEUT01 (sample SAMEA2622821, study PRJEB7988) | marine metagenome | biome: marine biome (ENVO:00000447); feature: surface water layer (ENVO:00002042); material: "saline water (ENVO:00002010), including plankton (ENVO:xxxxxxxx)" | depth 5 m | reverse complement strand
TAAGCGCCGGCAACATTCAACCCGCCGACTTGCACCGCGTTCGACGTCGTTGCGCCGCGCCCCGTGACATCGTCAAGTGTATCTGTAGATGCGGCCGCGCCCGCGCTTGGTGGTAAAAATACGACAGTCATAAGAAAACCCCTTTATGATTTAGCAAAACCGGCGACGATTCGGACTTTATCACCCGCCGCGGCTTTTTTGATCGCGATTGTAGTTACTCGATTTAACAGCGTAGCAAGATCATCGCTGTAAAATTGGCCGACGGCGATTTCATTGTCGGTCGTATCAGTTGCAAGGGTGCGAGCTCTATATTTTAAAAATGCTGAGCCCGACCCCTCGTTAGAGATGCCCAACCATGCGAATTTTAAATTCGGGTCGCAAGCGTTGCCCGTCGTCGTGTCTTTAAAATTGGCGCTCGTTAGATCGTTCCAATTGGTATTATTAATCGCCGTCGACGCATCATAAACGCCGCGGATGTTGCCCGCGATAATGGGGGCTGTAACATTAAGCATCTTTTTTTGTCTCCTCATCAGTCGGTTTATTCATGCGTTTCGCCGCGACATTCGCACCCGCAAAAACGAGATATAACGTATCAATTAGGCCTAGCACCTCACCCGACGCTTTACCCGAAAGCGCTAACACAAACGAACACGCGAGCGCGGCATAAAACCCCGCCGCTTTACGACCGCCCGCTTTACCTGTTAGCGTTTGATTACTCATCGAAATCGCCGCCTAGTAAACGGTATACATGCGCGACTTCATCGACCGAACGTTGACGAGTGATTACACCCTCACCGCGCTCGCCGTTTCCGAGTTCGCCGTATGCGTTACCCTCAACCGTTTCAAAAATACCATCGGTCGCCGGCGGTTCGGTGCATATCGTGATATGATCGCCGTAGCTTTTCCGAGCCGCGCTGAACACGACGACGATATCCCCCGCCCTCATCTTTTCAACATCAATCAATCGTGATGTATGGCCCCAATCGCGAAACATACGATAACACGACGGAAATGTATTTTTACGAATGTCGAGTTTTACGGATTGCCAACAATACGCGGCGAACGCGCCGCACCAAGCGAATTGACCATTTTTTTTATATTGCTTCTCCCAACTCCACCCGATGCCCTGTTGAGTACGGATGTAAGTATCAATTCGCGGTGAGGGGTCTTCGACAATAGAGCGCCATTCTTGAAAACCCCGATCAATCGCTTGTGCCGCTCGCGGGTCAACGTGCGGCGTCGGCCAATAGATCATTTTCGGCGGTAACTCATGCGTATCAATGTCGCTCTGTTTAAGAGCTCGGTGTAGTCGCCTTACATCATGTTCAAGGTTTTCGACTCGTTGCTGTAACTCGGCTTTCGTAGGCATCAATTAAACTCCTCAGCGTCGGTTGATGTATCTAGTATATCAGAAGAGTTAGCGAGATACGCATCGGTTTTATGATCGCTTGTCGCGTTGCTAAAATCGGTCGGTTCAATCGTGCCACCCGCGGCGCTTATGCTATGCGCTGCGGTGAACGTGATGACGCTTCCGACGACGCTGAGAATTGTTAACCCGATAATCGCCGCGTCGTGATTACCGGCGGGTAGATAATCAACAATATCACCCGCTTTAAAGAATGATGCGTCGGTCGCCGATGATGCACTGTATTTGTTCGCGTCGACTGTAACCGTAGTCGTCGTGTAACTCGACACCCGCGCCGCCGAATTCCAATTGACGGGGCTCAAGCCGGTTGTGATAAGCTCAAGCTCGCAACCTTCAGACATAAGATTTTGTCGTATAGCTCTTACCATGCCGACACCGTCGGTGACGCCGTATTCATCGCCATAACCCCGCAAATGAGGCGACGAGACAGTCAGATATGAACCGACATCAATGTAAATGCTCTTACCTGTGCCGATCTCGCCGCGCCAAGTGCGAATAGGATTTGAAAGCAAGTTAAACAGTCGTGACGATGTCGGCAGAAAATAGGCGAAATTGTCACCGGCACCGCGGCCGAATTGATCGGAGTTTAGACCCGCGAGTCTTAACGTAATCTTTGAGCGCTCGCCGCCATATCTATTGATCGCGGCGTAATTATTAAACACGACCTCACTTAAAAATTTGTCTTCGGCGGGGTCATAATCAAACTGATATTCGATTTGTGTAACGATGTCTTCATGTATACCCCATTTCGGCACCGGATCGGCAATCCAATCTCCCGCGGATACAGTCAACGAGCTCGCCGACGTTCGCTCGTTACCGAGTGAGACCAGGGTGATCAATGATCGGCCCGTTGATGCGTCGCGCTTCATCACGATGCAAGCGCCGAGCAACCTTAAAACACTGTCGAACGTCTCTCGGAGGTCGGCACCGTCGCCCGCATAGTTATCAGTAAGCGTAAATGTTGCCGTCGCATCAGCTGCTAAAAACGACGCCTCATCAATATCAGAGCTCGATATGCCTAGGCCGATTGATAACAGATCATAAGCGCCGTTGATGCCGCCGCCGCCGCCTGATTCGAGCAACATTAAAAGCACGGTGCCGGCCCGCTGTCCTTCCACCTGCCCGCCGCGATAAATTAACGCTCGCTCTTTATCGCTCCAATCGCCAAAACTAAACGTGTTTCGGTGATCGTGGTCGTTAGCGATATGGATGATATGGCCGACGTTTGAACCGTCAAAAGTCGCTGTAGTCTGATGAGTGCATTTGAAGATTTGGCGGCGTATCTCTTCGAGTTTATGGTCATAATATTCGACTGTGAGAAAATGAAACACGCCCGCCGATGCCGTGTTAGGTAGACCTAACGACCCTTCGACGAGTATACCGCTTTCAAACTGTTGATAATACGCCGACGGAACATCACGAAGGGGTCGCACCGCGGTCGCCGCCGATGAGCCCGCCGTGATCTCGATGCGTCTCCATCCGGTACCCTCATCGAATTGTTGTTCGATTGGGTCATTTGATAAACCAAGATCGAGCGGGTATGAAATGCGAGATAGATTGTCAAGCGGTCCCGACGTCCCAAATGCCCCCCAACGAAGCGGAGCCCTAACACCTTGATCAGCTAAACCCCGTCGAATCAATCGCCATAGATATTCGTTATTCCAAAGATACAACCGCGCCGAAAATGGAGAGTTAGACAACTTCTCTAGTCGTATCACGTTATCAGCGCCGAGACGCCAACGAGCAAACCCACCGTTAACGCCGGCGGTTGAATTCGGGCCGATTGCGGTAAGCGTATCGGTGATCACTTCGGGCCATTTTTTGACCTCTTCGTCGCCGAGCTCGTGTTGCTTTAACTCGACAAGTGGTAAGCGAATTCTAAGCGACTCACTCGCGGTGATCTCCGCAGCGTTTAATGCGCTCGTTATCGTTGAATCAGCCCGCACCTGATAACCGACGATCCCCGCGTCGAACGTTAACGAGGTCGGGTATACTCCATCATCAGAAAACACCGGATCTTGTGAGCGTCTTAGTTTCGGGTATCGCGGGTGTTCTCTTGGATAATTATCAACGTCCTGGCCCTTCGGTAATGACGTATCAAAATCATCAAACATTTTATTAAAACTTCGTCGCAACTGTACCGACGTTTGAAACGTGCTCGCTGTAATCGCCGCGCTTGTATCGGGCGTTATCACCGGCTCCTGATCGTCCAGGTCTTTATGCAAGCCGAGCGCATATTCTAAAATCGACCCCTGGCGACCATCATAGTAATGATAGCCGGTGAGTAGTCGCGTTTGAGATATGCCCTTGTCGCTCAGATTCGTATCAATCAACGCGGTAAGGGGCATCAATGACAAAGTGATTTCGTCCCCGGCGTCGACGGTCGGCGACGATTCAATAAACCCGTTCACGATCTCAGTGTAATCAGATACCGCGCCGCTTGGGTATTGATGCGCGACGAATAACCGAGCGCGTCGCCCCCTAAACGTCGTTATCTCTAACGTGAGTTCGGGCACTACCGAGCCCTCTAAATCAATCGAGTGCGTTTGTATCGGCGTATCACCGGCACCGCGGGCACATGTCACCGTCGTTGATGTCGCTGATGATGCTCGTACAGTTTCAGCGCCAACATGAAAAAGGCGCGGATATGAATAGCTTGATAAATCAGTTGAGACTAAAAACGTTGTGTCTGTTCTCGAAGCGCTCGCCGTCAATTTCGCCCGCATGGATGCCGACCGCGCACCGCATCGACCGAAAACAACGCCCGCATCACTAACACCCCCTCTCCGATTAACGCCGAGTGATACTGAAACGGCGCCATAGTCAGCAACGCCGCCGCTCGGGTCGATTGATGCGCTCACCGATCCGACGGCCGTGATTGCCTCAACATCGACGTAATTAATACCCGTCGCGATTGTCGAATCTAACGACGTTGACGCCGGCGGGGTCGTGCTATGATAGCGATATCTTAAACCCGCGATTTGTAACGCGAATACACGGCGGCCGTGATTGCTATCAACTGTCATGGTGTGACCTCAGGCGAGTATACATCATAAATCGAAACGGTAAGGGGTAATAATTGAGTCGTTGTGATTGCGATGTTGAGCAGGTCACCCCGTGACGAAACGGGTACAAAGAGCGGCCGCGGCGGGTCGGCGTTGACGTTAGTTGGTGCCGGCGCTTGCTCGCACCCTGTAAACGCTATATTGATCTCATCGGGGCCGCTTTCTAAAGTCGTTTCTGTAAACTCAATCCCAACATCTAAAACGCTCGCGGTGTATGAGTTGCCCGTCGTTGCCCTAAGCGCCGCTTCCATAGTTACAGAAGTCGCGTTGAAATGCGCTGATACGTATTTGATCATAAGCGCTAGATGACTCGAAAGCGGTGAGGATTGATATAGAAAATTGTAGACCGTCGCGCCCTTGAGCTCTCCATTTTGAACATAACGCCGGCCGCCCTCCGCAGCGGCGACGGATCGACCGACGTAATAATGCGCTTGATTCAAAAACTTAACATAATTGAGTTGAGCGAGCGCAGAGGCCATTTGAGCCGCGGCCCCTCCGAATAGAAGTTGCCCGTTATGGCAACCCGTCGAACTCGGTAAACGTTGAAATGCGGTCGGGATCAGCATCATACACCTACGATTGAAATCCCGCGGATATACGCGGGTGAGCTGCCGATTGGGTTATCTTTAGAGAGGAGTGTTGACGCATTGTTTAACGTCTCATCAACTCCGACTCGATACATCGATAATCCGAATTGATTACTAAAATCTGATTCTGGTAATCTCAAATCAAGCCCGTATGAATTCCAATCGCTTAGGGTAACGCTTAGACGATAACCGAAAACGTCGACGTTGATCGGTGTTGTGATGTTTTCGCCTTTTATGAATACATCAACGTCGAGATTATTGTGATTCATGCCCGCGAAGAGTGCGACATAATTATATAATATTTGCGGATCTAATGACCCGACACCTTGAGCGGGTGACGAGCTCGAGTTTTTTACACCCGACCAATTCAATAAGACGCGCCCTCGTTTGCGTATCTCGCTGATATTGTTTAACGTCTCAACACCGAAGCGGCTCGTTAATGACTGATCATCGCCGAGTCGGGTGATACCCATAGGCGTAACATTAGCGCCGTATTGACCAAGTAATCGAGTCGGAAGCGGTGACGCAATCGGCAGCCAGTTTGCTTGAACCGCGGCGACTTCGATAGTACCCCCGCTCGGCGCTTGAAGTGATAGCTTACAGGTTGCGTATAGTTCATCTTCAGCGGTTGTTATGTTGATCGTTACGACATCAAATACGTTATTAAATCGCGATGTATCCGTGATTGTTGCAGTTGACGTGTAAGAGTTACCGCTTAAAGGAAACTTTAAAGACACCGTCGCAACCGCGCCGCTTACGTTACAACTCGCTGAGATTCTGAATTTAAATTCGGTATGCTCTTCGCTTGGGTTCGGCACGTGCCATTCACAACATTCTTTTGTGCTCGTATTCGTGAACTCAAAGACCCCAGAGTCCCAAAATTGGTTTATCACTTCACCGCATCCACCTTGAGCGAATGCATAGTTTTGAGCATCGCCGAGCCGATTAAACTCAGTTGATCGAATCGTAAGCCCCGCGGTGAGTCGTGCGGGGTCGGTGAGTAAGGGCGGCGATGTATATGAGTTACTCATAAGTGTTCGAGCTCCATTGTCACGGGCACCCGTCGACGTAATCGAGTCGGATATGATAGGTCAAACTCAGGTGTCACAATGCTCGCCCGAATTCGGCCGTAATCGCCGTTTGACTCGCTAGTGTATAGTGAATCATAAGCGGGTTGTGTCGCGTTGATCTGATCAGTTCTTAACGCTCTTCGTGAGTCACCCCATGATTGATAAAATGTTACGCGCTCGCCCGCCGACGCATACAGTAACCATCGGTGGATAAAATGTTGATAGTCGTCGGAGAGGTCAAGACGTGCGTCAAGATCGAAATTCAGTATAGACGTTGCATATGTGCCGACATAATTAGAGACATACCCGCCGCCGATGAGTCGGCGCGACTGGCTTACATTCTCCGCTTTGATGTGATGTCGTTGATATGGTCGCGATGGTATGAGTACACCCGCCGCTTTATTCGTCGCAGTGATTAGCGAGTAACTCGTCGCGTATACCGTCGGCGTCTCGTCACCGGTAAACCCTAATTGATCGCGTATCGCAGTCGATGACCATGATATATCACCGACCGACGTTAGATATGCACAGGCGACGCGGCCGGCATCATTAACAAACCATGATATCGCATCGTTACCCGTTAAACTTTGGTCGCGCTCTTCGAGACTCGCGAGCCCGAAAACATCGGCGTCGTTTACCGTCGCCCGATCTCGAATAAATACACTGACATCTTGAGAATGCACATTGATCGCGGGAAAATTAAACAGGTTCGACCCGCCGACTTCATTGATTCGATAGCTTACATCGCCGAGGTTAATAGCGCCGCGGGTCCAATCGTTGGGACACGTCACGCTATAAACGCCACTTGATAACGTCGCGGTGAGTGTACCAGTACCCGCGCCGAGTGCGTCCAATGTGCCGACGTTGGTTAGTGTAAAATCCGCGTTTGCGCTTATCGTGACCTTGTCGCTTGAGTTGATAGATACCGACCAATTCGCGCCGAAACTCTTAACAGTGTCTATCTGCCCCGCAGCCGATATTTGAGTATCGCTTGATCGGCCATTCAGAAAAAAGATTGCGTCATCATAAACGCCGGCACCGCTCGCAAATGTCGGCATCGTCACCGATGTCGAACCGCGGGTAAATACCGTGACGCCTGAAAACGCTCGCATATCGTAGGCGGTGAGTAGTCCAAAATTTGGGGCGGGGTTATTTAAGGGCATCGTTAAAACCTCCGACGAGGTGCGCCGCGGCGATTCATATTTTGAAGCGTCGTGATTCGATCCGCTAAAGCAATCTCAGCGGCTCGCCTGGTATCATACACGACCGCACCGCCGAAATTAACATTAAATACAGTCGTTGACGTTTCGGCCTGCTCTCGCCCCTCATCGGGTGCGACTTGAGGAGTACCAAGCGGCGAAACACTCGGCGACCCCCCGCCCCCTCTCGGCGCTGATGATGCGCCAAGCGACCGGCCATATATGCCCGCCGATGCGGCCGCGCCGGCCATCACCCCCGAAGCGATGCCATAATTGGCGGCGAGTGCGGGGTTTGTGAAAAGCGCCGCGATTGCTTTAGCTCCAAACATGAGCGACTCAACCGCGGCCTGTTGACCAAGAGCAACCAAGATTTCACCGATTGCCCGCGGTAAAGCGCTTTTTTCTTGCTCTTCAATATCTCGCCGTGACTTTGTGAATTCGCGTTGTAAATCGAGTATGCGTTGATTCGCGTCTTCAGTCGCTTTTACTCGCTCGACTTGCGTACCTTCAAACTCTCGAATCGCTTTTCGTTCAGCCTCTATTTGTTGATTCACTGTTTCGCTGAGATCTCGCCGAGCCTCATTAAATGATTCATCTGTTAACGAATCATAAAGCGCTTTCGTCGCGTCACGTCCGAAGCTTTCGGCAGCGCTTAAGGCTAAATCGTTAAAGCCTTGTATTTGTTCATTTAAAGCACGGTTTTGTATCGCCGTTCGTTCGAGAGTAAAACGACGAGTCAACTCAGTTAATTCTTTCTCTGAATGCTCTTTGAGTTGCTTCTCTCGATCATATCTCAATTCGAGCGCGGCGAGCTCTTTGTCGATGCCGTCGTGCATCATGTCGATATCAAACGCCCGTGAATCTAAAATGAACGCTCGGCGTTGATCCGCTTGGCGCTTTTCCTCAGCGGCCCGCTTGTCGGCTTCGGTCTTTTCGAGTTGTGTGCGACTCATCTGATATTTGATATCAGCCGCAAGGCGTCGCGTGTTGTTCTCGCCCGCTTTATCAAGTTCGAGTTGATGTTGAGCGTCGAGCACTTCCAAAGCGCTCGCTCCGTTCGCCTTGATTTGTTGAAGTTGTAACGCCCGCAACGCGAAGAGCTCGTTTTGTGCTCGTTCCTCTAGTAATTTCTCAGCGGCGAGCCGTGTTTGAGCCTGTGCCAATCGGGCCGCCGCGGCCTTTGCATTTTCTTCGTTGCGCTTCTGTAGTAACTCAGCGCGTCGACGGTCGATATCTTCTCTTTTTAACTGAACTAAGTCATGAAGCTTTAACTCCTCGCGAATATTATTTGCGAATTCGTCTAGAGCGTTTCTCTCGAATTTAGCTTGCGCGGCGACTAGCTCTAATCGCTCTAAAAGCATCATGTGCTGATCTTCTAAATCAAACTTATATTGATCACGAAGATCTTTATTTGCCTCTTGTTCAGCCTCTAATAATTGAGCCGTTTTTAAGCGTTCGATATTTTCTTTCGTTTTAGTCGCGACAAACTCAGCCGACCTCTCTTCAAATGCTATAAATTGCGCCTCGGCATCTTTGAGTTTTTTTTGTGCTTTGCGTTGATCGTTTAACGCCGACGTAATCGCTTTAGATGATTCCGCTTTAGCTTTATCGAGCTTTATACGAGCCTCGGAGACTGAGTTATAAAATCCGAGCGTTGTTAATAGTTTTCGTGTCGTACTATTTCTATTTATAATTGCGTCGGTTAACTCGTCTTGCGCTTTCGTCTCTTTAGCTAATTTTCTCGATATCTTCTCGGTTTGCTTCTCCATCTTTTCTTTAGCGAGTTGCGCCATAAGTTGAGCGCGGGTAAATCTCTCAAGCTCTTTAGTTGTCGGCTCGACACCTTTTTCGGCGAGCGCTTCGAGTTTTGCTTGTAGATCAGCCGCCGCCGCCGCCGCCGCTTCGTTTGCATCTTCGGCAGCTTGAGCCGCGCCCGTTATGTTTATGAACGTTTCGTAAAGCGCATACCCGACCGCAATAACGCCACCGATTGCAGGTATTAACGATAAAAATGAAGCTTTGCCGCCTGTGCCTAGGCTTTTAACTGTCGATGATAGATCCTTAAACGCCCCTTGTGCGTCTTCGACGTTGCCGACAAGCGAGCCGAGCCCCTCGCCTAAATGTGAGTTCGATTTGTCGAACCGGTCGGCCATACTTGCGGCCGTTTCGCCGATGCCAGTTAGCCCCTTTTTCGCTTCCTCGGCCCCGTCTAAACGTACTTCAATATCAACGGTATTCGTCGTCATGATTTACTCTCATCTATCATTCGTTGTTGAGCTCGAAGCGCCGCCGAGTTTCTATTTGATTCTAACGTCTCCATCACATCAATTAAAGCGCACGACGGCGACGGGTACGCATGAGACAACGGATAAAGGCCGGATCGGTGCCGATTGTATGCACCGATGAGCGGGGCGAGTTGGTTGACACCCGCGACGGGGCACGATCTAAACTCGTACTCAGAAAACGTCTCATCACAATCGGGTGCGATCCGATACGCCGGCACGAATACCCCGCGGTCATCGCGGCGCGATTGGGGCAACCCCTCACGAAACGGCCCGCCGCAATTGCCACGAAGAGCGCGTAAGCCTCGCTTATCTCTGCATTGATCACATGACCAGGAGCGGCCGCCGGCATGTCCTAACCAAACCGACGCCGCCGTGATCATTTTCCCTCAATACCAAGTAACGAGATTCGTTGAATGTGCAAGACAAGTTCGCTAATCGTTTGAATTCTTGCCGGTTCAGGTCGGATCAATTGCAACTGATCAACGTCGGCGGGTTCGCCGTCGATAGAGACGAGCGCGGCGCGGATCATCTCAACATAAACTCGATTGAGGTATTGTTGATATTCAGACATCGCGACCCGCTCATCATCATCTAAATCATGATGCCATTTCGCCCGCTCGGTCGTGTTGTCCGGTGCTTCACTCCACAGCAAACGCCCTAACTCAGAACGGGTTAACGCGCCCGCGTTTGCCTCGGCTTGCTCGCGTTCAGCGGGTGATAACGCTTTGATATTAAATCGCGTCGCGTCGTCTCTCACTACGTCAAGCGCACCGAGCTCGCCTGTCTCTAAATATTGTGAGCGTTGCTCGTCGGTGCATTCGACGGCATCGTCACAAGTCATCACTACATCAATCGTCATTTCTGACGAGGTGAGAAAACGAAGCGCCATATTAAATACCTAGTCCGATTCTAAACGGTGAGTTACCCGCATTTGTTTCGACGACATCGCCGCCAAATCGACTCTGTTGATAAGTCAATTGTTGACGTACGATATCATTGCCGCTTACGTCATAAACCGAAGGGTCATTTGTCAACATCGCAGCGGGTAACATGATCGCACAACCTAGGCCGTCGCCAATCGGGCCAGTACCTACGAGGATTTGTCGAACCGTGCGGTTAAAATAATCTTCGTTGATCGCAGTATTTACGGTGCTTAACGTCAACGATAACTCGACAGTCGACTCGCTGATTTCCATACCTGACATTGCCGCGAGGTCGTTGCTATGACCGAGGGGTGTAAGCGTATTCGTTACGCTTAAACTAAAATCCTCGGCGGCGAGTTGAGTGCGGGCGAGGGTGTCGCCGCTCGTCGCGTTTGTTAACGATGTCGGCGATGTCGTTGACGCGACTACATACGCACCCC
>CEUT01025895.1_pt1 | contig 11003 bp, 7 predicted proteins | sample 531401 | NCBI WGS metagenome assembly CEUT01 (sample SAMEA2622821, study PRJEB7988) | marine metagenome | biome: marine biome (ENVO:00000447); feature: surface water layer (ENVO:00002042); material: "saline water (ENVO:00002010), including plankton (ENVO:xxxxxxxx)" | depth 5 m | reverse complement strand
ATGTATGTTTGGAATATTCCTTATGAACTCCATGGAATTAATCTCTCTTTTTTCTCTGTAGAACAAGTCGTGATTGCCCATTAGCACATATACCTTTTCAAAGGCCTGTCCTAGTCGTTCCATGTTTGATACAGTGTAGTTCATTGTAGAAACATTTGTACTTGCTCTATGGTGATGCCAGTCACCTAAGAATATACAAGTTTCGCAACCATGTGCTTTTGCTTGTTCTATAAACCAATATATAAATGCTTCGCAATCGTCGTTGTGTACTCGACTGTTGCCTTTCATGCCAAAGTGTATGTCTGTGAAACACGCTACTTTCTTAAAAAACATCTTAGTATTTTACCATTTCTTTTTCACCACCGGCTTATGTTTGGTCATGTCTATTTTATTTTTGAATTTGACATCATGAAAATCGTCTTTGTCCAGTTTGCCTTTTTTCTTTAGTACCTTATTAAGTTTCTTCAATGTGGTCTTGTTCACTTCGTGTACATCACCGTGTGCATCTTTCATACGTTTTGCATAAGACGGTCCAGCAGTTTCATTCTCATTTTGTCTTGTAAAACTGGGCATCATGCCATTAAACTCCAGAAGGTCATCCCTGATTGCTTGATTCTTTTTTTCGATATTCAATATCCTAGTAAAACTGTTTGTGATTGCCGCTGTGTAGTAAGCGAATGGGTTGTCTGATTTTGATTCATCAAACTGTAAACCGATCTGTGACAACTGCATCAGTGCCTGTGATTGCATTTCGTCGTTGTATGTATATCCTCTCCAGTTTGCTCTTGTACCATAACGTTCACATAATTTCATATACATGAGTGCCAGTTGGTTTGTCATTTTGCCGTGATCCGTAGAAAAGTGGCCGTTGCTCATACCACCAACCCAGTGGCTTTTACCCACACAAATCAGTTTATCTTTCTTGTCAAATCTGTAGTGTTGGAACGGAGGGAAGTTTACTTTACTGTGATGGTCTGCTGTGCTTTTAGGATTCTTTTTCCTGTCATCATCCATGGGTATATGATCAAACATCATTACCCTGAATACAAGATCAGTTTTCTCTATTTTCCTTGGACTTACTGTGTAGTCTGCTAATTTTATTTTCTTTAGTCCTGCCGCTTTGGCCTGCTCCCACGCTTCCTGTGTGAGACGTTTTGCCTTAGCCTTACGGGCCTGTGCCACTGCACTTGCATTCACCTTCTTGAGGTTCTGCACTATTAGATCATACTGTGAGTCTTCAAGTGTCACGTATGAGCAGTATGTGTTCTTGCTGGCATGTATTTGAGCCAACAGATCTCGGTTGTTAAGATACTTTACCCTCTTCATAATTCCTTTAATCTATACTGTTGAAAGTGACCACAAACAGGTCTGTTGAATCGTGCCGTATGGTGAATTAAGTGCGCCTAAAATTGTGCCTATAAATATAGTTAAAGTATACAAAATTTTTTAAAGGAAAGCAACCATTATAATGGCATTAGGTGAAATTGGAAAGATAGCAAAGAACGTTGGATCAACAATATTCAACAGGACGCTGGGCAGACTTACGGGTGCTGGTATTTCCACAGACTCGAGGATAGTGCAGGCCAGGGCAAGATGGTCAGGACGTAGCGAAGATAAAGATTGGCGTGTGAGACTGCAGATACCAAACGGTGCCGACGATGTGTACGATTCGATATTAGCCAACAATCCGCTTTTGGATCCTTTGATCCCAGCACGTGGCATATTCTGGCCTTTGACTCCAGCAGTGGTGATACAGCATTCGGCCAACTATAATCCACTTGCACAGACACATAGCAATTATCCTTTCCAGGCATATCAAAATTCACAGGTTGATTCATTTAACATAATTGGAGAATTTCCCGTACAGAATTCAGAGGATGCCAAGCATTGGGTTGCAACAATAAATTTTTTAAGAACGGTTACTAAAATGTATTTTGGCAAGGACCAGGCATTGAAAGGTAACCCACCACCTATATTGCACATGTCAGGTTACGGCGATCACATGTTTAATAAAGTACCCGTGGTAGTAAACACTTTCAACGTTGAGTTGCGACCAGGTATAGATTATATTTCAACCAAGCAAAGCGAATCTATAGGATATTCTGCAACACAGAGAGACCAAGAAATTGCATCGGGAGTGTCTACTGGGGAATCTCACACGTGGGCACCAACTCTGTCTAACGTGTCTGTATTAGTAACACCGATCTATAGCAGAGAGTCTATCAAAAATTTCTCTTTATCAGAATTTGCACGTGGCAAGTTGAACGGCTCAGACGAAGGACAGATAGGATTTATTTAATGGCCAAGTATTCAGCGACATCACCCTATTTTGCCACACCACAGAATAAAGTCAACTTAGAGACGTTTGTTCCTCGGACAATCACTGCCGAGGATGATGATCCCAGTTATACTATTGAGAGGACCTACGCATTCAGGCCGGATCTTTTAGCATATGATCTTTATGGTACACCAAGGTTGTGGTGGGTCTTTGCACAGCGTAATCCAGACCAGATAGAAGATCCCATATACGATTTCAAACCAGGAGTGACAATTCAGTTGCCAAAACGTAGCAACGTAAACTCAGATCTAGGAATATAACATGGTAGGAAATACGGCACGAGAAGCGTATATCATGAGGGGCACAAATTCTTTTGAATTGCCAAATCCCTTACACAAGTATGCATCTTACAACACAATTTTTACTTTGTCAGGGATTACGGAGGAGGAATTGCAGAAAGGCGCATACCTAACAACGACATTGCATGACGTGATTGCAAGGACAGGAGGCATTGGACCAGACGGTTTCAGAAGTGCATTTAGGGCCGGAGAAATAGCGTCAGCGAAAGGTGGACCCCCAGGACAGTCAGGCGGCGATAAAACTGTACAAAAATTAAGAGAACGTAACGCCAGGTATAAGGAAAGCATATCAGTGCTTGAAAGGCATCACGATGTGTTTATAGAAAACGTCAACATACTTTCAACAATTGGACCTAATACTGACAGAAGTCTGGCCAACTTTACTAAGATGGAGTTTGAGATACACGAGCCGTACGGAATCACGTTGATAGAAAAGATACGTGCCGCAACTTTTAATTGTGGATTCTTGGATTACCAAGATGCCCCATTATTGTTAACAATCGAGTTCAAAGGATTTGACGAAAACGGTAAGGCTCTTAGAGCCGGCATGTCTGAGACAAGAAAGATTCCTATACTTATAGCGAGAGTAGATTTCGATGTTAACGAGGGTGGTGCAAAATATAATATTGTGGCCGTGCCCTACGGTGACATTGGATTCGATGACAGATTTAAGGTACTACGTACCAGAGTGGATCTAACACAAGGCAGTTGGAACTTATGGAAGACCACATTTGAACAGGCGCTAGATGATCAAATGGAACAGGAAAAGCAAGAAAAAGTGCGTGAGTTTGCTGACAAATACAGATTTGAAATTGACGATAAACTTCTTACAAAAGATCTTTATGAGTACGCATTTACGTTGGATTCCATCTACGCCGATAAGACAGTTGATGATCTAACGCAGTACATTTTGAATGAAAGTACTCCAGTTGCGGAGCAGACCCAGACCGCTGACTCTGGCACCACAGTTGTAAAAGCGTTGGAGGACTGGCTGAGGAATCATCCTGGATTCTTTGATATCGCACAGGACTTCTGGAGAGCCTATCTGACCATGGCAGGTTACAAACTACCAAAGAACGAGCAAGACAGAACAGTTTTTATAAACAGACTTTTGACCAGCAAAGAAAAAGAAAACGAATTACAGGCACTTTTCCTCCAATACCAATACGTTCCATGGTTCAAGATCAAAACCACGGTCTTTACTGACACTTCCAGATTAGATTCAGTTACCAAGATGCACCCTAAAGAGATTGTGTACAAGGCTATACCTTACAAGGTTCATGTGTTGAAGTTGCTTTCTGCGGGACTCAGCATAGGTCAGGTGCGTTGGGACAAACTGGTAAGGAAGAATTATGATTACATCTACACAGGTGACAATGTTGATGTGCAAAATCTACGAATCAACTACAAAACTGCCTACTACATGAGGAATGTGCGTGGTGACGACAAGACACAAAATGAAGCAGGATTGAAAAAGGTAGTAACACAGGTATCGAACTTAATTTTTGGGCAGGAAGACTACCCAGAGCCACTTTTACCATTGAGATCTTACCCAACAAATATAAAGGGCAGATCCACAGTTGAAAATTTTAAACCAGGCGGAAACAAGGCACAGGAGTTTTTTGACTACCTTACCAATCCAGAAGCCGACATGTTGAAAATCGAACTGGACATATTAGGAGATCCGCACTACCTATGCCAGGATGTTTTATCTTGCCTGAAAAGGTTGAACAACGGTAAGACCGAACAAATTATAACAATAGATTCTGACTTTGACGAGAATCAATTTGGAAGTTTTAACGCGGACCAATACATGACATTAATCAATCTTCGATACAGACTACCTGCGGACATTAACGACAAAGAAGGTACAATGTTTTCAGGCAAAGTGAAATATAGGGACGAAAATCTATTCTTCAATGGAGTCTATCAAGTGGTAAAAGTGGATTCGAAATTTGACCAAGGACAGTTCCTGCAGACGCTGACCTGTGTAAGGATGAACAACCAACAGGGCGAAGGCACAGCACCAAATGTGATCACGTCTTCGGCACTTAAAAGTAAGTACATTGACAAGAAAAAAGATGCTGATTCAGTGGTGGCTGATATCAAAAGTAAAGCATCAAACGCCAAACAATTAGCAAAGGAATTGGGAGACCCCCTAAAATAGAGTATGTCATATAGAGATCAAAGGGGATTTACAGATTCACAGGACAATCAGAAAGACTTCAATGAGAAGTACATAGACAGTAACAGTGGTCCTTTTTTAGCCACAGTAAAGTACGTCAACGATCCGCAGAAGATGGGGAGACTTGGAGTAAACATACCTGCTTTGACCCACACAAAAAATCCAACTGCCAAGCAGATCACATGGTGTCAATATCTATCGCCATTCTATGGTGTAAAATCATTGGCAGGAGTCAACGGCCAAGATCCATATGGATATAAATCCAGCCAGTCCAGTTACGGAATGTGGGCAATACCACCAGACATAGACACTTCGGTGTTAGTAATTTTTGCTAAAGGTGACGGCGGGAGACCAACTGCATTTTGGATGGGTTGTGTACAGGAACCATTTACTAACCAGCAGATACCAGCACATGGATCAACCACAAAAACGGCCATGCCTGCATCAGGAGGAGATTTCTCAGAGAGTAAAAAAGATGTCTATGGTACCGACCTGTTGCCTGCCGGAGAAAAAAATCGTAAATTTACAGATGTGGCTGTGCAGTTTGAACAACAAAAATTTCCCATTAATGAGAGATTAGCAGATCAATTAACCAACCAAGGTCTGGTTACAGATACAGTCAGGGGAACCACTACAAGTTCTGCACGTAGAGAATCACCTAGTGCTGTGTTTGGAATTAGCACACCTGGTAGAATAAGTGAAAACTCAGCAGAACCACGTATTGGCCTAGATGGCACACCTGTCAAAGTAGACAGAGATTCAGGACACACTTTTGTGATGGACGACGGTGCAGAAGACGGCACCAACCAACTGACAAGATTACGTACAGCATCAGGACACCAACTGCTTATGCATGATACTGAAGGTGTCGTGTACCTGGCCAATGGTTCAGGCAAGGCTTTCATAGAAATGGAAAAAAATGGAAAGATAAACATCTACTCAGACAGAGGTATTGCAATTAGATCCGAGGGGGACTTCAATCTGCATTCTGACCAAAACATTAATTTCCACGCAAAAGAAAAAATTAATTTTACTGCTGAAAAAAATGTTGTGCTAAATGCACATGAATATGTCTACACAATGGGAGAAAAAGGTGTATTAACATCTGCTGAAAAAGGAAGCGTTAGGCATTTTGGGAAAGATGGAATAACTTCTTTTACGGATGGAGTGCAATTACACGGCGCCAAAGGAAGAATCGATTTGGCAGGGTCACAGGTACACTTTAATTCTGTGTCTGCCAAAACAATATGGGGTCCAAGTTGGTTGAAACCATCGAATAACAAGATTGATCTAACTCCGATAAAAGCCACAGACATTGTTGCACATGAACCACTAGCGGCGGGTAAACCTAACACAGTAAAAGTAGACACAACAGTTATGGATAGTAAAACCAACAGGGTATCGGGGGCTTTCGTAACACATGAACCTTATGATCGAACAGCATCTGCAGGTAGAGACAAAGACGATATAGCATAGAGTAAATACAGTATATGGCATACGGAGATTCAGGATCAGGAGCAGGTGGAACATCAAACCAGTCAGTTACCTTCAAAGGTTTCAGTTCACGTGCGGACAAAAAGAACTTTAAAATATATGACTTTGAGGTTGCCAAGCAGGACATGATTAATAGGTTGAGTGTGCGTAAGGGTGAGAGAGTTGAAAATCCTGAATTTGGTACAATAATATACGATGCCATATTTGAACCGTTCACAAATGACCTTAAAGATGCAATAGTTGACGACATTACAGCAAATCTCAACGCAGATCCGAGGATCAGTACTGAAGAAATTTTAGTTACAGAAGCCGACAAGGGTATAGCCATTCAGGCTACTATCACTTATGTGCCACTGAATATTACAGAAAAACTGCGTTTTAATTTCGACGAGAATTCACTCTTACGCCTATCTTAATATACGCACATTTCCTAACATATAAATACCGTTGTATATACAATGGCCACAACAGATAGACAGAACAGATTACTTGTAGCGGAAGATTGGAGAAAAATCTACCAGGCTTTCCAACAGGCAGATTTTAAATCATATGACTTCGAAACATTAAGAAGGACAATGGTGGCCTATCTTAAAGAGAATTATCCAGATGATTTCAATGATTTTGTTGAGAGCTCTGAGTATGTAGCCTTGATAGATCTAATCGCTTACATCTCACAGGCCTTGTCTTTCAGGGTTGATCTTAACGCTAGAGAAAACTTTTTAGAGACTGCCGAAAGAAGAAATAGTGTTTTAAGATTAGCAAGATTAATCAACTACAACGCCAAGAGAAATCGACCTGCTACAGGACTTCTTAAGATAGATAGCATATCTACAACACAAGATGTGCAGGATAGCACAGGAACAAATTTAGCAAATTCGACTATCATATGGAATGATTCTGCAAATGCAAACTACAGAGAGCAGTTCACTTCAATTTTAAATGCCGCTAACCAGACAGGACAACTATTCGGAAAACCAAGGGAGTCAGGAAAAATAGGTGGTATAGATACCGAGGTGTACACACTAAGTTCAAATCAACTAGACATACCTATATTCAAATTCACAAAAGCAGTGGGTGGAGTTACTAGGTCTTTCGAAATTGTATCGAGCTCGGTCAATAATTCGGAAAGCATTTATGAATCAGATCCAATACCAGGAACTGGGCTGACTTACTCTTACAGATCAGATGGATCGGGTGATAGCTCGAACAATACAGGATTCTTTTTCCTTTTTAAACAAGGCAATATACAGCAAGAAAACTTTACAGTAGATTCGGCTGTTACAAATTTTGTTAAGCCAATTAGCGCCACTAATATCAACGATACTGATGTATGGTTGTACAAATTAGATCAATTCGGCCAAATAACAGACAGATGGACGAAAGTTCCTTCATTGTCAGGAAACAATGCCATTTACAACTCTCTTTCGAAAGCCGAAAGAAATACTTACAATGTAGTCACACAGAACGACGACGCTATTGACCTTGTGTTTGGTGACGGAAACTTTAGCAATATTCCTTTGGGAAATTTTGAAGTATATTACAGAGTTAGTGACAATGCCAAGTATGCTATTCAACCATCTGACATGCAAAATATACAGTTGACTGTACCATACACAGATGCCAATGGTTCTTTACAAACTTTAACAATGGCTTTAAGTTTAAAGGCAAGTGTGTACAATTCAGCGGCCACAGAATCTAATGATTCCATAAAAGAAAAAGCAGGCCAGGTATATTATTCACAAAATAGAATGATAACAGCGGAGGACTACCAAGTTGTTCCACTATCAGCATCTCAAGAAATTGTAAAAGTAAGATCAGTAAACAGATCAGCATCAGGCATATCGAGGGCTAAAGAAATACTCGACCCGACCGGTGCCTATTCTAATGTAAGCGTGTTTGCAGAAGATGGTATTTTATACAGAGAAGAATCTGTTGAGCAATTTACTTTCAGTTTTAATAATAAGAGTGACATACAATCTACAATTGACGCCTCTGTGGAGTCTAAAATAAAACAGGCATATGCACGTCATTTCTATTATTTCAAATACGGAACAAAAGACACTAGCACATTAACAGCGACTTGGAACTCAACATCAACGTCAACAAATACTAACACAGGATATTTCACTTCAGGAGGCGCACTTGTAATAGGAGACTTTGCCACATCAAACTTAAAATACGCAAAGCCTGGAGCACTTGTCAAGTTCACGTCTCCGGACACCAGAGAATTTTTAAATTCAACTCTTGTAACGGCAGGAACTGATAACGCCGAGGATAGACAATGGGCCAAAATAGGTGCTGTGGTAGGTGATGGTGCTAATGGAGGAACCGGAAATTTAGAATCAGGAGAGGGACCAGTAACTTTAAGTAGCGTTGTGCCAAACGGTGCGGTGATAAATGCAATTATCCCTAACTACACCACATCATTTTCAAGCACACTAGAAGCAGATCTTTTAGATAGAATCGAAGCATTTGAAGAATTTGGATTGAGATATGACAGTGATTCTGAAACTTGGAAAGTCATTACATCAAGCAACCTGTCGACAAGTTCAGTATTCAGTTTAGGTAATGCTGGCTCAACAGCAGGAACCAATGCTGATGCCAGTTGGTGGTTCAAATTTACTAATGACGGAAATACCTATACTGTTCAGTACAGAAAACTAGATTATATATTTGAATCGGAAGGACAAAATAAATTTCATTATGATATTGCAGAGAAAATTTTTGACTATACAACTGGTAAAAGTGTAAAAGACACGGTCAAAATTTTAAAAACAAATGATATTCTATCTACTAGTTCAAGCATAGGTTATCCATTAACTTGGCAGGTCACTGATGTAGTCACAGAGGCAGACGGATTTCAAGATAATAGAAAAGTCAAAGTTGGATTCTTTGATGACGACGACGACGGAGTAGTAGATAATCCAGAGTTGTTTGACATTTTTGTTGAACCCACTTTGTCGGAATCAACTAAATTTGTTTTCTTTGAAAAATATACATCTTATGATAATATCGAGAGATTCAGACCATACGCCGCAAGTAATTTTGTTGTATCACAGAATGAAGCAGATATTACATTAAGTTCAACAACATATAGCAACAATCAGTTGTTTTATTTCTATGACAGTGCTGAGGACGTAATCAAAAAATACGATTCTACAACAAACACGTTGAGCACCACGACAGACTATAAAGCGAGACGTGGAAGAAGTTCTATCAATTTTCAATACAAACATCATGCTGGACAAGAAACAAGGATTGATCCAAGCGTGTCTAACATTGTTGACCTTTATTTGCTAGAGAGAACATACGATAATCTTTTTAGAATATGGTTACAGGACGGTGGTACAAAGCCTCAGACTTCAACTGCGGACACATTAAGGATAAATTATTCTGGTACATTGAATCCGTTGAAATCATTGTCCGATCAAATCATATATCATCCTGTGAAATATAAAATTCTTTTTGGTACAAACGCCGAAGAAGAACTACAGGCAACATTTAAAGTAGTTAAGAATCCAAAAACTAACGTGTCAGACGCTGTAATAAAGACGAGAGTTATTGCCGCTATCAATGAATTTTTTGCATTAGACAACTGGGATTTTGGAGACACTTTTTATTTTACTGAATTAGCCGCTTACGTTCATAATGAATTAGCACCTGACTTATTGACAGTGGTCATTGTGCCCAATCAGTCAGGACAGAGTTTTGGGTCTCTGTTCCAGATTGCGTCAGCGGCAGACGAAATTTTCATTAGTGGGGCCACCGTTGATGATGTATCGATCATAACTGCACTGGGAGCCAACCAACTGGCGGCCTCGGGTAGTGTGGTCACGACAACATCAACTTCCACAACCAACACCACAACAGGATCAGCGGTATCAGGCTCTACTACATCAGGTTCGGGATCATCATCGGGCAGTAGTGGGGCAGGTTACTAATGGCCGACAATCCTACTAATCCTTTAACTAATCAAGAAGTTGTAAAACAAGGCAATAACGAATATAGGAGAACTGTACAACATCTTCCTGCATTCTTTAGAACAGATGCCAACCAGAGATTTTTGGCAAGCACATTAGATCCATTGGTACAAAAAGGATCACTTGAAAGATTAGATGGTTTTATTGGTAGGCAAGATGCATACACACGAGATGTTAAAGATCGTTACGTAACTGCCACAAGTAGAGATAGATTTAGTTATCAACTTGAACCTGCTGTGACTTACACTGATAGAGATACAACATCTGTCAATCCTGAAGATCAGGTAAAGTTCACAGGGACATATGATGACTATATAAATCAAATAAATTATCTTGGCGGAAAAGTTAATAATCACGATAGACTCAACAAGGAAACAGTATACAGTTGGAATCCTGCAATTGACTATGACAAGTTAGTCAACTATAGAGAATATTATTGGATGCCGGACGGACCAGGGTCGATAGAAATAGACTCTGTTGGTCCTTCGGCTGTAGTAGAGTACTCAGTTGTAAACCTGGCCAAAGGCGCTTATAATTTTGGTCATAGACCAAATGAAAACAATCCTATACTAACACTTTACAGAGGAAACACATACAAATTTAATGTAAATGCACAAGGGCATCCGTTCTACATTATGACAGAACCGTACAAGGATAAAGTAGCCGAAGACGGGTCAACGTCAACTATATTCGATACAGGTGTTACA
>CEUT01006921.1_pt1 | contig 11031 bp, 11 predicted proteins | sample 531401 | NCBI WGS metagenome assembly CEUT01 (sample SAMEA2622821, study PRJEB7988) | marine metagenome | biome: marine biome (ENVO:00000447); feature: surface water layer (ENVO:00002042); material: "saline water (ENVO:00002010), including plankton (ENVO:xxxxxxxx)" | depth 5 m | reverse complement strand
TTGGTCGCCATGAACTAAGTATTTGTTTAGAAATTTTTGCACTAGTTGTCTATTCCTGATGATTGATTGTTTGTAATTCTTATTCTTATCGGTTCATTTACAGCATCACCTTCGCCCACAAATGTTAAGGTACGTTCTAGTGCCCCAAAAGTATTTACGTCGTCAGAATAGTCCGTAATGTAACAGTTTCGTATAAGAATGTTACAACTATCCCCATCGGGAGTATTTGTCAATGTAAACTCTACATCTTGTTGCGTGCCATTCAAATATGCTGTGTAAAGGTCGTTGTCTAACATTTCTAACGTAACGGTTAAAGTAACCTCACGAATGTCGTTTGTTATCGGTTCTAAGGTCTTTTTGTCGCCAAGAACATTTCGTCGTTCTAGTTTATTATCAAGTGAGAACTCAAAACTTTTCATCTTGTATGTTGCTCCGTCATAGTTCAAATCGCCACATTCATAATGAAACATTTGCCGACCACTGCCGAATGAACTTGTTGTTGCTGTTCCTCTTGAGTTTGCGTCTTGACAAAGTAACTCAACCGAAGATGTAATTTCCTCTCCAGCTGTGCCCGAAATCGACAAGGTTGATATTTTACAGCCGAGAAACACTTCATAACTACCTGTACCACGTTGAACACCTATTGATAGCGATGGAATCTCTCCGTCTGCGGCGGGTTCATAGTCATGTTGATATCGTGGGTTTTCACTCACGCCCAAATCGGTAGTAGTAACCTGTCCCAATGCTGCCTTTATGAGCATACCGCTTCCCTCATACAACAAAGGCAAATCAATACTTCCTCCCACTACTAGGAATGATTCGAAGTGTCCATTTTGAAAACCACCAGCACCACTCTGTGATAGGTGAGTTTTACGTTCTTTCTCTTGTGTTTTTTGAAAACTTGTAGATATGATTCTATTGTTAACGCCCATTGCGCCGGCAATCGTACCATAAGTTGATTCTTCACCAATCTTGATGAATCCTCCACGACCGAATTGTAAACTTGACATATTGTGCTCCTATGTTGGTAATATTTTTCTAACTTGTAATAATGCGACTTGTACATAAGTTTCGTCGTCTGATGTAATTAAGTGTAACCGAATTACATAATCATTGTCAATTGACCCACTTTTAATGCGCACTCTGACCCATCCATTTATGATTCTTGTATCAGTTTGGTCGTATAGTGAAGTTTGATTCGCACCACTACTATCTAAAACTTGAATGTGTAGGCTTTGAATCGCCTTATAGTCGAGCTTTTCATTGTAAGGTAGACTTCTTTGCGATAAAAGTTGAGTATATGGGAACCATACATCTACCTGTTCATCGGGGTCTTTTGAGAATATATTCGTTGGCACAGTAGTCAAATAATTTGTAGAATCTAAACCCGAAACAATTCGGCCAAACGGAGCACCAAGATATATGTATCCAGACAGTGCCGACACTATTGTAACGGTTGTTTCGTGATCTACTGATTCATCAGAATAGTCCCAGTATAGCCATAAAAGATGAATACTTGATTCGTCGGGCGTTAAGAACCCATGTACATTAATTGATAGTGTTCTACTTGAGAAAATGAACCCTTTTTCGAAAAGTGACTTGTTGCCAAGTTTGTCCGTTACGACAATATCTTTGCCATCACTACGTATGTTCTCCCAAAAGTCGTCCCAGTCTGACGGGACATTGAATGACACTTGTGCGCTTGCTCCGGTATGTGCCGAACCATCAACCGCTATTGGCATTCTTCGTTTATAATTGCTGTCATACCATGTCATAGTTAAGTCCCATATTGTGATTGATGAGTTATGCGAACTTCTAACAGACATATGCCGCACTGACTTATGCCATATTCTTCTCCGTCTGTGGCTGTCATATTCACAATGACATCTTCAGTCCTCCCCGATAGGCCGATAGTTCTGTCTATCGTTATTGCCTTCTGAATATCGCCACCAAGATTCAAAGAGTTTGTTATACGTTCCTTTATGTCGCCACCTCCAGCGTAACATACAATCTGAAAAACACTCTCGCCAACATATCTGCCGAGTGTACGACCTTGTTGCTCTATTGTATCAATGTAAGTTAAGTTTGCCGAAGGTACTATGTTTGGACCAACCGTTGCCCCAAAAACGACCTTGTTGCTCAAATCATAGCCCGAAAAACCACTTGAATAGTCAGTAGCTATAATTGACAATAATCTGTTAAGTATTGCGACTTGTATTGCTTCACTACTCATTGAGAATGCTCCAAAACACGACGCAATAAATCAGACAAGCGATTATCAAGTGACTGTCGTTGTTTGTCGTATGCCCGACCCAAGTAAAGACGAGGGCGAATGTAACGAGTACCAAATTCAACATATGATGCATAATCTACTTCTTGGCCAAGACGCCCACCAGCGGACAATATTATTCTAGGTGTGCCTTGTTCACTTACTACAGCACCTGTAATACTCGAACGAAGCCTTCCTGTCCGCACACGGGGGTCTTTTGTAGCGTTAAGTTTTGCGTCTCGCTCCATCTCTAAAGCGGTTACTTTGAGTATCTTATCTAGTTCACTCAACAAATTGACTTTGCTTTTACTTATCTTTTCAACAAACGATTCAAAGGATTGTGTTGGCATTACGGTATCCTCTGAGAATCTCCCGAACCTCAGGAGGCATTGTACGTGGAGACAAGTTTATTGTTGAATTTCTTTGTGTGATTGATTGATTGCCTTGTGATGATTTTGCTCTCTGTACATGGGCACACCATACACAAATTGAATGAACTAGGTCTGATGGAGGGGATGATGTACTGTATCCAAAATTACCTACTACTTTTGTTGCCTGATAGCCGGAATCAAAAGTATCAGGGGACGTATCATCGAGAACGATACGTGCATTGGCCTTATCAACGGAATACTTTGAACTATCAAGTAAAGTATTTGAATCATACTTACGATTTATGTCGCTATGCACGGACGAAACCGAAACCAACGGTTTAATCGGCAGCTGCAGAACAAACTCGTCTGATATCATAGGTCTATCAACATAAATCGTATAAGTCGATTCATCTAAAGTTAATAAAGTTGAATCATTTGGTGGTATGAAACCTAGATATCTCGCCACAGCCTGTTCTATTCTATCAATAAGGTTTGATAGTTCAGTATCGGCAGAATTGCCCGAAATTTCGGGCAAGTATTCCTTTAATGTGGCGATAGGTACTAGTGACATACAAACAATCCATTTTAATAGTCTCGTGCTCTTTTACACTTGAGAACAAATCGAACTTCGGCAACTGAAATTGTTCCGCCAACAGTACATTTTAACTTGACTTCACTTAATTGCTCAAATCTTTTTGAACCTTCTTGAGAAACCAATTGTAAAGCATCATCGTCTGCAAAACCGTCCGCCTCGCTATCTTTTTCGAAAATCAAGTCTGAGCCTGAAATGACTTGTAAAACAAGTTTATTCGATGACCCCGAAGCAACAGCTCCGTCACAAACGGCATATGCTTCTTCAATTTCACAATCGACTGGAATCGGCAATACAATTTCTTTGTCTGCACTTGATAAACTTTCTATTTGTCCTTGAATAATAAACAACATAGTAAACTCCTATTATTTCGGTACGTTATAGCCATAAACGACGTTTTTGATTGATTCTGCGTCAGGTGAATCCATTGTTGCTCTCATTGTAGCTACAATCTGAATTGCTCCCGATGTAATATCTTTATCACTCTCTACACTAATTTGTCGTCGTACGTACTGATACCACGAATCAGCGTTGAACAATAAGAAGCCAGTAAAGTCTTTAGTCGCATTGTCGTACAAACCGCTTGCGTTCATATCTGCGCCAATGAAACGTGACATAACTATTGGGATTCCAGCTAAAGAGGCAAGTTGGCCGCTTTTTATCGTCGCTTGCGGACCAAACTTCTCTAAGGTTACAACTTCATCTAATTGTAAAAAGTTAGCCACAAGTGCTTCAGGACTGACGACACAGATTTTATTGCCCACAGCGAGCTCGCCCATTGTAGAAACACATTCCATAAACTTGGCAAAAGTAAGTGTTGCTCCAGTGATATCAACTGTCGATGACTTATCTAACGCTGCGTGGCGCATACCACGAAACAATCGTCTGTGGTCTCCAGCACCACCAAGCCCATCTGCTCCCCATCGCTCACGAATATTCCAGTTTTCTAAACCGCTGTCACCGTGTGTTCCGGCACTGTCGCCATTAATCATACAGTCTTCAAAAGCATCTTCAAGGTCTTGTGCGATTTGTCGTGTCATTGCGGGAATGATAGCAAAGGCCGAATCTTCTCCGGCAGCGTCGTCAATATTCATGAGACTTGCCAAACCTTTAGCTCTGATGGTCTTTTGCTCTGTTGCGATTGTTGAAGCTTTATATTTTGCCAAATCGTCAGTTACTACACCTTTAATGTAAGGTCGTCCACCACGTGTCAGTTTCGGGATGAGTAAAGTTTCACGTTGCATTTGTGTACTAGGCAACAATGCTCTCAGTCCCCGAGGAATTTGAAATGTTTGATACAAGTCAGTTGAGAATTGATCAGGTATCCATTCTGCCCCGACTCCGGCACTGTCAGAAAAAGCTTTAGTAATTGCTGGTTTCAAATATGATGGTGCTTTTTCAAGATGCTTCCACAAGTTGATGTCGGCTTTTGGCGTGTGTGGGTCCTTCATGCACAATCTAGCTAGTGATCTCTCTTGTACTAAGTTAACCAAATCACAATGCCATTCGTTCGCAAAAGTTTCTGAATCAAGTAAACCTTTTTGCTCAATCTTTACGTTTCCTTTGCCAGTGATGAATGTTTCATTGTTTGAACTCTTCCACCGAACGTCGCCATCTTTATCAATAAAAGACTTTAATGCGTAGTCTCCACCGGAGATTTCAGGGGCATAAGTTTTTTGTTCAGATTCGGCAAGTAGTTTTTGTGCTTTTTTCAAGTCATCAACTTGTTGCTCAAAATTACGTAGTCTATCATCGGTTTTTTTCTGATGTTCAACTATTCCGGCAATGATTTTTTTAGCCTTTTCTACATTGTTATTCATAGTTTACTCTCCTATAGTAAAGTAGCTATCGCCTTAGCGATTTGTTCTAGTGAATCAAATTGTTTTTCTTCTTCGTCCTCTTTTCTCTTTTCTTCTTCGTCGTCATATGCGGACTTATCTTCTTCTTCTTCCATCGCCATATCTTCTTTTTCTTCCTCTGTGGCGGCCTTTTCTTCTTCTTCTTCCATCGCTAGTTCTTCGTCATCATAAGAACTCTCGTCACGATGTTTGGCGAACTCGACGACAAACTTATCATCCTCTTCTCGAACTGATATAATGTGTTTCAACTGAACATTGGGCACAGCAAGTAACTCTCCACGAACTACTGACCGAACCTCTCGTATTATTTCATCTCTCAGGGAATTAAATTCTTTTGCCATAACAGCCTCCGCATTTGCCGGGATTGTAACGATGCTCACTTCTAACAACTCTGCCTTATCGTAATATGTACCACGTTCGGCATAGTAAGGGGAATCTTTCGGTAGGTCATATCTTGATTTAGCTTGTAGTGGCTGAAAACCGACAGATACAGCATTGATGTATCCTTCCTTCGTTTTTCTGGCGACCTCACTAGCTTTTGGGTCACCCATATCGAACTCTACGTCTATGAAAAGCTTTTCGTCCTTCACTTCGACCACTCCCCTACCTATCGGCAGAGAATTACTATCGTGATTCAGGAGGACTATGGGATTGTTCCGGTATTTACTCAAGTCCCACCCTTTTTGATTGATGATATCTCCATATCTGTCGGCAGAGGAGGTACTTGCAACAAAACGTGCCTTACCCTCTCCGGCAACTTCGGGAGATTCTTGTCGTTTCAAAATGTAGCTATAAGTATTCATATGTCCTACTGTCGTTTATACACTATTCTATACAAATCTGCAAGCGCCATAGTGGGGATTATTTTTTTTTCTTCAAAACATTGTTGTTATATGTATCAGAACTTGATACAATACATTCATAGCGTTTCGGCTATAACAACATAACCCATCATATGGAGCAAAATATGATTTTCAAAACAAACATGTCAATGTTAGAAAAACTAGACATTGTCGCCACACTACATCATAACGACTACATTACATTTGTAGATTCTAACTGGAAGCCTGAGTATATTATCGCTCGTTTCACCGTGTCACAGTCAGAAGTAACACCTTGTACTATCGAAGAAGTCCTTGACCAACACATAACTTCGTTCCTTGAAAAACATAGTCTCGGCTATGAGAACGGAAAAATAGGTATTGATTCAGTATCGCCATTTCAGGTATCACATCAACTTGACGATGACACCGACAGTTGGACGACAAGATTTGATATGATGATTGTACTTGACGCACCCTCCGTATATACCGACAGATTTAGAATTGCGGCTGGTTTCTTCCCTTCATTTGGGTGCAGAAGACTAACAGCATCAAATACTCATATTGTATTGTCACAATTATTCTCAAAGAATAATACCCGATGGATAGTCAGTGTCGATGATGTTTTTGAAGTTCACACAAAGACCAAGACAATGAATGAAGTACTCTTGTGTCATCTTATGAATCAAAAGAAAACTCTTAGTGTACAAGATGAAAAGAAAACAGAACAACCTATAACATTCAAACGATAAGGAGAGAACAATGAGTAACGAAGCAGTAAACCTAGTTGAAGCCTACTATAAAGGCCTTCTTAGTAACAATCATCCACAAGCCGACATATTGGCTGTCATAGTATCAAAGACTGAATTATTACAATATTTTTATGGTTCTATTATTATGTTCAACTGTGAAAAAAATGATGATGGTTCATATAAAGACAATGCCGATAAAATCGCTGATGCGAACGCAAGAGTATGTCTTATTCAAGATGAGCTAAAAGACCTATACAAACAACTAAATAAAGCGATTGACGGAGATAAAAATGAATAAGAAGAATCTACAATATGTTAAAAGAGCATCATCAGAACAATATGGAATGATTGTCGAACACTCCGGCCACACACGATTCAAAGTACCTACATGTAAGGTAGCTTGGCTGTATGCCGGAGGAATATCTTATGTTGAAAATATTTCTGATTCTGATATCGAAGTAGTCCCCCAGCCACAAGGTTTATTTCGTAATGATACATATATTTATATCATCTACAAAGTTCACAGTTTAGCGACTGGCAAGTTTGCATTTCCGGTAGCGTGGGCAATGTTAGAAGATGAGGCATATAGTAAAATGATTGAAATATGTAGAATGTACCCACAGACGGAGTTGCCTTCTTTAATAACTATTAAATGGCGAACAATGGAGGACTTGTTGTATGTAATCAATCTTGATGCGTCAGATATAGAAAGAAGTCAGTTTTTTGGCTTCGAGTTCTCTCCGTCACCTATGACCATTTTCGTGCAATCAATCATAAATGAACTTGATATGGCGGCATATTGTAAAGTATTGAATGATACACACATACAACTAAGAATAAGAACATCAGTATGGAACATTCCGGCTACGACGGTTTTATCTGCCCTCTGTGATTACGGTGTTGATGTTATCTCCGGTGACATGGACACTATATTCGATACTAGTGAAAATGGTCTTTACATCTATAGAATTGCTCTGTGTACAAGGAAGTTTATTCACTCACTAAATAAATACTCCTCCGTACTAGACACTTATGGCAAACTTCAAAAGATTGATGTCAGAGGCGACGATTTTTAATCAATCAATCAATCATCAGAATAATAATAACGACAGTCACTTGATTGTCGTTTTTTTTGTTTTGTTCTATGTTCTGAAATATAGAATCGCTTCAAATTTGAAAAATAGTCGGCATTGTTTTTGACGCCGATGTTGTTTATAGCAAACAAATAGATGTCGGCATAAATTTGGCGATATTATTTGATTGATGATGATTTATTCAATGATTTTAGGCACTACTGTACATCTACAATTGATGTCTTCACTAGCTATACCAAAGTTGCCGGGCGAACTTGCTTTATGTCCCCCGAAGACGGGGTCAAGAACGAAGTCCTCATTCAATCCCACCACTGCACCGTCAAGATCAAAGTGACTGGCTCTTGTTTTACTGTCTCTTGCGGACAACCATTCTTTTTGTATTTGTATGCCTTCATTCGACAACTCCCTCCATGAGTCCACACTTGCTTCGTTACTCAGTCTTGTTGCCTCTGTTCTCGCTATTCTTTTTGATCTACTTTTCGTGAATATTCCGCTGGTGTCATCATCAAGTAACTCTTTTGCGATTATTGATACTGATTTGCCCTCCTGTAGACCTCTTTCTACAATAGAGCGTATCGCTTGTGCCGTTGATGACGTAATATTTTCAACCGCTTCGTTCCAAACATCTTCTGCCAGTTGTGGGTTTGAATATTCTAGTCCGGTAGGCACGGGACGGTTGGCCTGACCGAAGATTCTTCTATATTCAGCATTGCCTACCTGTGCCCAATATCTATTCCATACGCTTTTCATTTTGTTGTTTAACTCAAGTTGCTCTGTCACACTCGCCAACAATGTATCAACATCTACAACATATGCCTTGCTGTCATAGTTCTTTACTTCTGCCGATTCAATCCTCCTTGAATAGCGATTTTTGGCCTCTTGTAAGTATTCACTGAACTTGATAAGAAACTCTTTTTCAACCGTTCTGTGCCTTGTTTTGACCCACACTTGCCACATATTTTTTCTCTTGTTCTCTTGTTTTTTTTGTTCATCAATCTTTTTCTTTAGTTGATTAATTACGCTTTTCATCTTGCGTTCGCCCAAGTCCCCGACAGCAAGCCACTTTATTTGTGCAACAATACCACCGACGCTGCCGATAGTTGCTGATGTATCTGAATCATTGAATTGTGAACCGTCCCCTCTGTGTCGGGCATTCCAAGCCTCTCTAAGTCTTATTGCCCTCTCTTCGGTACCATTCACGGGTTTTTTTGAACTTCTTTTGGCTATGGGAAGAAGTTTTCGGTACTGTTCATTACCACGAATGTTTCCTCCAGCTCGCCATATTTTCGGGTAGTCTCTTTTGAGTTTTTCGGCATACTCAACATCAAACACTTGCCATTGACTGTTTCGTAGACTTACTTCTTTATTGTCCCCACGTGCAGGGAAGTTCGTTATCTCATCATCTTGCTTTGTTACTTTTTTTTTTGAATCTAAACTAAGGTACGTGTCCAACAATGGCGGTGCTGACATATCTATTCGTTTGAAATGTTTTTCAATAACCCTATATGCATTACGTCGTTCTTCGTCTGTGATGGGCAATCTACCATATCGTCCGTTCAAAGAATCAACCGCTCTCGCCAATAAGTCTTTGAACACTACAATTCGTCCGGTGTCTGGAGAGGAATCTTGTGGGTTACTTTCGTCATATCTTCTACCGATACGTATCAAATACCCACTCTTTAGTTGATTCTGATTTTCATCATAGAGTAAATGTGCGTCTCTATAATCGCCCCATTGTGGTGGTGTTCTCAATATTGAATCAAGTATTGTTTCCTCTGATTCGTCATTCGGGTTCGATGGAATACTAAGTACTTCGATATCCCCCTCGTCAGGAGCAACAAAAGACTTGTGTACTTTTTTTTCTTCATTACTCATCGGATGATCTGTCGGCAGAAGGTCGGTATCATGCTTGCCACTTCTGAATCTACCGTTACGGAGGGCATACAAAAAAGAGTTTACTCTAGCCATTGCCCACTGTGAGGAACTACTGACAGATGGACGAACGCTCGATGGATTCGTATGAAAAGCGGCCAAACCTCTATGATAAGAAGTAGCTAAGTAGTTTACTCTACTCAATCTTTTCGCCTTGCTGTCGCCATGTTCTTCATTATGCTCTTTGCCTTTTCTTTTCAATGCAAGTTGTGTCCCCTCCGGTAGTGCCGACATTGCTTTTGATGAGTTTGATTTGTCGCCATAATCGATATCTTTTGTTTCATCAGTCAAGTAAAGTCTCGCCAACAAATCTATACTTCTCGCATTGTCGTCCTCCTCACTACCCAAATCACTTGCTTTCTTTTCACGTGGGTACTCTAAACCTTCATACGCATATGCTGTCTGTGGCGATATACCGTTGAATATGTGTTTCTCTATTCTCAAAAGTTTACTATCACGTACCGATTGTAAAGCCTCCACATCGCTGTAATCATGCTCAAAGTGAAGTTCTTCGTCCCACAATCTAGCTATACGTGTAAAAAGTAATGCGATTCTTTTTCCCCTCTTTACCTGATTGCTCCAGTACTCTATCGCTTGTTGCCGACCAAGAGCGTAGTTTGCGGTTGGCAGTCCCAATATGCTCGGAGGCACGCCAAGAACCGCTGATATGCTTTCTCTCGCCATTGTTCTACTTGCTTGAAATTCCATCTCTCTAGGACTTAGTTGTAGTGGGGAGACTTCTACTTGTCCAGATAAAACTAGCGCACCGCCTTGTTTTGCAAGGCCCATATATTGATCTAGTATCTGACGACGTGTTTCGGCTGGCCATATATCACCGTCCTCCTTAGGGGAGAGCAATACATCAGGTCTTCCTTTTTGCGACGCCTCTGACGCCAGTTTTTGAGCGTTCAAATCAGCATCGATTTCTTTACTTAACGCTTCAATAGACCCAGTCCCATAGATTTGTTGGGCACCGTCGGCATAACTAGCTGTTCGGCCATGTATTATTCTATTCGGGGGGTATACGACAACACTGCCCGAACTGTTATGTTCATAGCCTACAATACCCTCTTTTGGGTCTGTGACGATTCTAACTTCATTTGGGTGTAGTCTAACCATAGAAACAGGTCTATCGTCCATTGTGCCGAGTAATAAGATATAACAGTTGCCACATAATATTATGTCAGTTGTTATTTGTTCACGAAATAAAAATTCGTCAATATCAAGTGAAGGTTGTCGCAACAAGTCTATGACAGGGTGCTCCATAACTTCTACAGCACGCTCCCCATACCCACGTACAAGTTTCAACGGTAGTGCCGACAAGTCTTGTGATGCACGTTT
>CEUT01055715.1_pt1 | contig 11075 bp, 25 predicted proteins | sample 531401 | NCBI WGS metagenome assembly CEUT01 (sample SAMEA2622821, study PRJEB7988) | marine metagenome | biome: marine biome (ENVO:00000447); feature: surface water layer (ENVO:00002042); material: "saline water (ENVO:00002010), including plankton (ENVO:xxxxxxxx)" | depth 5 m | reverse complement strand
GTCAATGAATTGGTGATCTTCTTTAGTAAACATAGCAATCAAGTTCTGGATTAGGGAGGTGATTACAAGTATATTGAATGGTATCTTTCTGAGCCAGATAGTTAATGTAACTCAGACCAGCCATAGCAAGAACTATTGCAGTCAGAAAATATCTTGTAGGTTTTGTCATACTGCAAGTGCTCCAGCTGGAATTTCAGTAAGTTCAGGTGACTTACTATCATCGAACGCATGCATATCATAGCACACCCATTCACCTTTACGGTTGAAGATATAGGCAAATTCTTCACCACAATCAGTTTCAGAAAGATATTCTTCTACATTACTATCAAGACGAGGTGGGCAATTTTCACCGCGTTGTGAATAGTATTGAGGTCCATATTCTTCCGCCTCTTTAATCTGTTTCACATAAGGGGCAAGTTCTTCACCAGTCCAACGCTCTTTTGTCCAGCAGACTGACATATCACCACCATCAATCAGTTCTGCTACTTTTTCACGGGAATTGTAATGCGTGGTAAGAATGCGACCAAGCCACTCGGGATAACCATCCCAGTGATGATAAACCGACAGGATGCTATCGTCTGAAAGTTGAATGCCGATGCGTGAACGTGTTCCCATTTGAATTGATTGGTTTGTTTGGTATGTGATTAGTATAGCGCCAATGGCGCTCAGCGGATGTCACCGCGTACCACTACGTCAGCTGGCACACGGGAGATGGTATAGCGGCGGATCTGCTGAGAGAATGGACGCCACTGCTCAACAGTCTCATTCACAATACGATTGTGCTGGCGATCCATGCCTTTGGCAGTGTTGCACTTGCGGCACTTGCGGAAGTAAACAATCGGGTGCAGTGGAGCATCGATGGTGTCGATCTCAATCTTGTAGAAGGAGTTTTTGATCATGGGTGGGTGAAACCTCTCAACATGGCCAATATACAGGAGATGGCCCCCAATGGAAGGGGGCTTGTGACACTTCTTAGATCAGCACATCATGGGAGAATAGTCGCTTCCTTCATAGGCGCTCAGATTAAAATCGACAACTGTAGAACCATTGTTAATACGTTGCTGTGCATCATACAGGGCTTCAGACTTAGTAATTGTGCGAAATGTAGTCATTTCAGTCTCTTTATCGCCAGGATGCCAGATTGTACGTTGAATAAAACGTGTGGGCACTCCGACACCGACTGGGAAATAATCAACCTGAACGGCAGAATCAACGAGTTGCATTAGGGTGTTCCTCTCAACATGGCCAATATACAGCGGATGGGGGGCCTGGTCAAGTGGTTCTGACCAGTTTGTGAACTGGCCTACTGAAAGAAAAATTCAAGACCTTTTAAGTTAAGCTGCATCGCCGTATAATTACGGGTATTTTCAAATTCCACTACTTCACCATGCTTTTTTGCATTGATAGGGGCGCAATACACTTGTTTCTTAGTGTCATAAAATCCCCAGATTGTACGAACAGGGTCACTAGTGTAAACATACCGATTAGGGTGATGTAACCATATCGATAGCATATTTCTTCTGTGTTGTTGAACAGAGTAGTGAAATCCTTTAGGTGCTTCATGAGTAAAACTTGGTGGAAGTTCAATCATAGTAATCGTAAATCAGACACTTGGGTTGTGCAATAGAGTTGATGGACTCAGACATCTGAAAATAACCAGATCCGATGTAAATTTGCCCTGAGACTACTGCGATTGTAGCAGTGCCCCAGAAAGCATAATACCATCTGGATTTGATTTGTGCTCTGAGTTTCTTTTTCATTGTACTGCTGCCCTAATGTAATGTTTGTATGGTTTTTGATCACTCATCTTACCATTTTCATAGGTAGAGGAATCACCATAGTCTTTATGATCTTTATATCCAATCTGTGCTCCTTTTGTTCTCTGCAATGCTGCATTGAACACAACGAAGAAAAACACACCAGGAGCTCCAATAATCAGAGCTCCGCCAAACAAATAACCGACCGCAAATTCCGCAATGGTATGATTACCAAGTGCTTCAAGTTGTGTGCTAATAAGAAAATCAATCATTCTGAAAGAGGGGATTCACGTTTGACTGCGACAGATTCACCAGTGAGTACGTTTTTTACATACTCTGCATTAATGTTAGGTTGCATTAGTGATTGAAGAAGTTCTTCTTCATCACTCTGCCAAAAATCATCCCAATCTCTGGGCGAATCAGTGGCGTCTTGAATGTTCGTGTTGATCATGACAAAGGGATTCGTTGAACAGAACCAGTATAGCACCTCACAGGCGCTTCTGTGGGCAGCCAGGCTAGTTTCCTAGTTAGCCCACCGCTTGCGTTGATTGAAGTTTGCAGCACTGAAGGTCTCACGGTCCACCAACTTGATCATGTCACCATAATCATTTGAGATAATGAACCCTTCTTGCTTGATCTCCAGACGATTGATATAAGATCTTGGAGCATCAGTAATAATCAAAGAATCGATCATATCCTCCTTCATTTCAATCACCAAGATATACAGATTGGCAAGATACTTACATCCAAAAATTTCAGCAAGGATTGCCTCAGTCAATTCTTTGCCTTCTCTGATGAATGCATTGATGATCTGTTTGCAGACCTTTGCAGTTTTTTCATCAAGGAAATTGACAACATCTCTGTTGATCACAGGCGCAGAAATACCCTCTGGTTTGATACGGTCAACACAAGGCTGAACCCATTTGATTTTAGGATGATGATCAAACATCTGCATCAAAGGAAATGCAGTCATCTCCTTGAGATCTTTCTGCTCATCCATATCAAAGTAGAAAGTATGGGGAGCGATGATGATTTTTTGAGTGATGAACTCATTGAAGACATAAGTGATAGTATTTTGTGCAAACTTTGTACCATTGCCCCAACCAATGAAATCACCCTGATAGACTTGATCAGTGCGTGGGAGATACTTGAAGCAGGCATGAAGAATCTCTGCCACTTCATCATCATAGAACTGATCAATCTCATCGTGAGAGTGAGCAATACGAATCTTTTTCTTGTTGAACACAGCTTTAGTGCCAACAAAGAACTTGCCATTGGCAGGATTGGTTCCCCACACAATCGCAGGAGAACCATCCATCTTCACAGAAATGTGAGTAGGATTGTAAAGCAGGTCAATGGCAGACAGATCACCAGTCAGAATAGAATCTTCAATGTGTTCAATGTGCTTGTTCTGCATTGTGTCCTTTGGTTACTTGGCTATTATAGGCGGTTGCCTTGCGGCATGCCAGGATCTTGTTCCAGTTCCTCAACTGGCCTATACCCTAGAACAGCGTTCAGGGCCTCCTCAGCATTAAATTTTCTTTTATCGTGATACTTTATAAGATCTGTGATACAATCACGAAGATCTTGATAAAATTGACCAACAACATCTCCATCGTCTTCATTGAGATATTCATCAATGCTTTCTGATAAACGTTCTTTACGTTGTTGCTCAAAAGTGCCAGGGACTTTTACAAAACCGTTGAAATCACCGACATTTTCAAAACCACTATCATACGGACTATTCATAATTCACATTGGTAAGTGTGTTCATGGTCAACGACAAGACCAGGGATAAAAGGATGGCCAAATTCCCACAAAACAGTGGCTACAAGACCTACAAGTAAATACTTCATACCAAAAACTTTTCCTCGTAAGTTAACAAGTCTATTGGAGCAATATCTCCAATATCACCTTCATATTCTACAACATCTTTCCATTGATGTCCAACTTTTTCATACAGTTTGATACCCAAATGACCATACTTTTTGTTGGTCGGTACATAAACTTTGTAATCCTCACCATCATTGTCTGTCAGCAGACTCAGTTGCCTGTTTTCATCTTTGGTGACACATACTGTGGTTCTTGCTAGATTGAATAGATTCTCAAATACAGTATAATCAGACAGGTACAGATCTGGATTGTCCATGATCATCCTAGCGATGAACTGTGGTGACAAACAATGATCGTTTGTGCGCTCTTTTGTGTTATTCAATGCCGCCTCACTAATTAATCCAGTGCGATTATATCCAGAACAAAAGACTAGATCGTAGTAAATACGTGTGATTGGACGAAAATAAGCGGGATCATTCCAAAGCTCCGCGTTAGCGCGGAGTGCATTGAATGCAGTGAGACAGTAAACTTTCCAATCCTTCATTTGTTGTTCAGATAAGTTTGAGAGTGTGCAAGATCAAAGATTTTGTTCAGAATCTCATCGTATTCTTGATAACATTTACTACCAACAACCTGACTCTGCTGAGCTTTACGAACAGCAGAGAAAGTAAGACTCCATTCATGATGCGAAAGGTTTGGCATGATCACCAGATCTCAGTAAAACGTTTGTGAGTTGCTTTGGTCATTCTACCCTCTTTCAACATGTTGTCACACACGTTGACGAAGACTTGAAACTTTTGTTCACGAGTGAGTGTCCTTGCTCCATCGCATTGTTTCATTACTTGAATCAGTTGTGCTTTGGATTTGATCATTTTAGGCAAGAGAATAGTCAATGGAATTAATACAGAAGCCGATGGCATTTGTAATCTCTTCTACGAGATCATCAGGGTCTGATGCTTCCCACGTCAGAGACATAACATCATCGATGATTGCTTGTTGCTCCCTTAGTGGTAACTCAAAGTTGTCATCTTCAAAGTCAATGTTAATCTGTGTGACACGAAATTGCATAGGTTTGTAGATAGAAAGTTTGCGGAGTTGTCTGTCAGTATCAGCGAACATAGAGGTAACTCCCGGCCCAATCTGCACGGGCAAAACATTCTTCGCGAGACTCAATGATCAGAAGATTGTAACGCACAATCTTTGCAGGTGCTTTCCATGATGCTGGTTTGTAAACTTCACCAGTGTTCATGTCAATAAACGCATGAACACTGCGAGAACCAGTACCAGTCTCCATGATGATTCTGTGATACTTTCTACCACTTTCGATGTAGAACTTGTATCCATCGGTCTTGTTATTGTTGACACGCATGAAATCTTTTACTAGAAGATCACATAGAGTCAGACAATGCTCACGAATCTTCAGTTTGATGTCATTCAGTGCATCCAGTTGTGCAGCAAAGTCAGCGAGTGTCTGAGTCATGTGGTAGATCTCTCAACATGGCCAATATATCCCAGATCAGCGCCCATTGCAACCACTTCCAGCCAGTTTAAGAATTGGCCCTTCTCTTGCGTTTTGGTTTCTCTTCAGGTTTTAATGATGGATCTTTATATCTGACATCAACTTTTAGACGTGGTTTCTTCACTTTATCATATTGCTTTTGCATGTGCTCATGACACTGAAACCATGCTATTTTATCACTCCCCCCATCTCTCCATTCCATACGAATAGGGAAAGATTCATATGGAAATAGTTCATTCAATTTTTCTTTAGATAATCTTGGCATCAGATGTATTTTCTCCTAATCTTATATGCTTTCTCACGAAAATGTGTGCATAGATCTTCACTAAACTCAATTAAATTATCACAAGAACAGGGAGAGTTCATTTCATGTTTTTTAGACATCATAGTATAGTATCGAACCTTATTTCTATCTTCTTCATCAGGAACCGAGGAACAAGTCCAATAAACAACAGCATCTCTGACTCCAGATTTTACCTCTGCAACCATGTGCGGTGTTCCAGTATCATAAGTTATACCCCATCCAGCATGTAACTTAAACCTCTCTTCTTTACCCCTGATTAGTAAACATAATTCACCACCTTCATATGTGTTTGGATCATTTAGAAAAATTGTGGTGCTAAAATGACCGTTCTTCCAAAAATCATAGTGACACTTATAGAAACCTCCGGCCTTTGTTTTTGTTATTAAAGGTTCATTAGTTGACTTTGCAAGTGTAAAATCAAGAAACGCATCATTACAATCCATACCCTCATACAATATGCTGGTATCAGATAGATGTGTCTGAAGATTATTTTTAATAGAATGTCCATCGCACCATGGATGTGGTGTATAAGATTCTAATCCATCTCTCCATTCTGCATTTAAGAGATCTATTTTAATTCTTTCTAGTTGATCTTCATCAAAGAATTTACTAATCAAATAATTCATTAATTAAACCATGAAACTACAGAATATCTTTCACCAGATTTAACAGGAGTGATCTGATGTGGGTATGTAAAACACGATGGAAAAACACAAACTGATCCTTTTTTTAACTCTTGAGTATGTTTTCCATTAAAAAACTTAAGTTCTCCACCAGTATAACCATCGTTTAGCTGCAAGATGACAGAAACTATACGATGATTATCTGATCCAGAATCTATATGTTGACCATACTTCCCACCTTTTAGATATTTTAGTAAGAAGTATCCTTCGTCTTTTCTGCAATTAAAAAAAGGGAATTTTTTCCCATATCTATTCACGGCATCACTAAAAACACTATACAAAGTATCATCAATATTTTTTTCTGATGGTTTTTGACTAACTGGGATAGTATAGCATACTCTCGTTTTAGATCTTTCTTTGGTGATTGTAGATCCATTGGTCGTAGCTTCTTCCCACAGAATGCTGTTAGCATACCTATTGACTATTTCATCACAGGTATGCTCATCCAGCATATTATCAAAAGAAATGATATAGTCTTTTAGTTCCATAACGAATTGAATTATTAGTGAGAGTGAATGACTCCGTTTGAGTGAACGTGAGGAATTAAACTATTATACATGTGCATTTGCCCATGTTGAATGCCAGCGCCCAAAAGAGCTCCAGCAACTAATAATGGAGCAAGTCTTAAAAGTCTCAAAGCCATTTTATACAAATGAATTAACCACGATTATTTATCATGGCGTGTCATTGGTATGAACCCAACCAGTACAGATATACTTTGTTTCAGTTTTTGGAGGATAACCTCTATGTGAATATGTCCATGTAGCTGGGAATATTAGCATTTGACCCTGCTTTGGTTGTATTTTAGTACCATCAATAAACTGAGTATATCCATCCTCATGAATATCATTTAGATACCAAATAAAAGTCAAGTATCTACAAAACATTTTATCTCTTCCTAATGAAAAGTCATTATGCCAGATATAAAACTCCCCTGGTCTAGTTCTTTGTATTTGATATCCAGTATCGTTAAACTCTTTTGCAACAGCAGAAATATTATAAAACCTTTCAAATTCACGAACATATTCTTCAATCCTTGGAGTCAAAGATTTGTAAAAAACATTATCTTCTGCCTTCCAATTTTCTTTATCAGTGATAGTAAGGTCTGTAGATCTTTTTACATCACCCCAAACACCAGAGGCGACTTCACCCTGATATTTGTAAGGATCTTTTTCAAACTTTTCAATACAATGTTCACAAAATTCTGGAGTTAATACATTGGGCCATACTTTAATCAAGTCTTGATATGTTTTGTCAGGCACAAACGGATCCATATCCATTTTTAATGCAAAGAGTGATCTATCAATTTTTTCACCACTTGAATTAGTGTCGGGACCATTCTTATCATCTGGGTTTGAATCGGGAACCCATTCATACTTTCCTGCTTCTCTTTTCATCATTTGTACTCGTAAAGGAATCCGTTATTAGTTGTATAATGTACCTTATCTATGCCAGCTTCTTTAAGGGCTAATGCACAAACTGGACATGGTTTTGCCATACGAAGTTCATTATGATTGTGTCCACCAAGTCTAGCAACAACGATTGTATCACATTGCTCTTTACATTTCACCAAAGCTGCGATCTCTGCATGTAAAAAGATCTTTTCATGTAATCCTACCCGCTCAGCGAACCTCGCCTGTATGGGGTGCGTTTTCGTTTCAATATTTGTGGCAGTTGCCACTACTTTATTCCTATTGAGCAGAATAGCCCCCACTTGCTTTTTAGATGGTGAAGATTTGGCAGTTTCAATCACCAGATCATAGATATTATCTGATAACATTAGCGCCTCACCACAGAAATTGCAGGTTCTCCTTGCTCAAAAACAGTATCTACGACAGCCTGAACGCTCCTGGCGGTGCTGATACCCACTTTGTCAAAGACTGGCACACAAACCAGTCCAAAAGTCTTCTCAGCGCCACCTAGACGGATCACACGACCGATAGACTGACTGATACCGATGAAATCCATGTTTCGCATGAATAGAACTGCTTCCAATCCCTTGACGTTGATACCTTCAGACAGAATGCTGTGATGCATCACGACGAAACGAGTATCATCCTGACCCCACTGATTAAGAGTCTTGAAGAACTCTTCACGCGATACTTTCTTGCCATTGATGATAGCACCAGTCTTGCTAGTGATATACATCCAGTTGTAGCCACGCTCTTTAAGTTGATAGCAAAAATCAGATTGTCCGACAAGACGAAGAATTTGCTTTGTAGAACGTGCAGCAATCAGAATCTTGTTGAGCGAGTTTGCATCAATAGTATCTAGCAGGTTTCTCTCATCAGACTGTTGAAAGTCACCCTGAGGAAGTTGATGAACTACAACTTTAGGGGGAAGAATATAACCTTCCTCAACCAGTTTAGGTGCAGGAACGTTGCAGATCACTCTACCATACACTGCTCCGTCATTCATACCTGGCTTGAAAATAGTAAGAGAATGCTTAGGAGTAGCAGTGAAGAAAAAGCAACGGCTAGAATCAGCAGCAAAGTATTCTGTAGCGGGGAAAAAGTTCCTTTGAACAGAGTTATGCGCTTCATCAAAATAGATGGTATCAACATCAATCCCTGCCTCCTGAATACGATGCAATGAATGATATGTAGTAAAAATTAGTTGATTTCGATACGCTTGTTTACACCACCGTTCAATATATGCAGGTTTTGTGCTGCTAAAGTGCTCAGTTTCACCACTGTGAACATGAAACACAGCAGCATCATCAATAATCTCCAAAAACTCTTTACAGAGTTGTTCTGCCAACAAAATACGAGGAGCAACAACAACAATACGAGTGTGATCATCACGCTCAAAACGCTTTTTAGCGTCTTCAATCATACAAATAGTCTTACCACCACCCGTAGGGATGATCACCTGACCTTTGCCATTGTCCCACATTGCATCAATCGCTTTCTTCTGGTGCGGGCGAAGGGTGATGGTCATGCTCTCTTGCGTTGATATAGTTATTATAGCAGAAATGGGAGCCCTGTGAAGGGCCCCCGACCAGTTTGCAGGTTGGCACAAGGAATCAATAATCTTCTAGACGAATGATCTTGTGCATGCGACGATATGTAATGTGAGTCTCATCGAATGGGAGTTGTGGATAAACTCCAAGAACACGATAAGGGCGCTCTTTAGGTGCTTTAATACCAAGAGCTAAATCCTTGGCAGCATAAGTTTTGTTCACAATATCGAAGCATTCATCATAACGATCATCAACATACTTCATCATGTCAGTATAACCTTTGCCGATCTGAGTAGGAACTTTGCACGTTGTATAAAATACGATAAGAGTTTCCTCAGGGATGTTACGAGCAATCTTACCCCATAGACGTGCTTGGTTAGTATTACTGGGAGCAGCATATACTTCCAATTTAGCATGACCAGGCAAGCAAGGTTCACCAGGCCAGCAAACATTACTAGGAACATCAGGAGACTTTTTCAAGTATGCAATAATTTCTTCTCGGGTAAGTTGAATAACTGCATCTTCACCTCTAGTAACACGATCATAGATTTCATCAACAAGAGCAGGAATCTCCTTCTCTGAGATGAATCTTTCTGCCTCAAATTCATTATAAACCAGATCATAAATGGCGGTCTTTTCATGCAGAATTGCACCAGATTTTACCGCAGTTACACCACCCTCAGATAGATCTGCGAAGGTGGTAGGACGGTTGATAAGACCATCATTAGAGATCAAGCCTTCGCTCAAATCTGCAATAAATTCATTAACAGTTTCGTCTTCTCGATATGCGAAGATAGCAACTGGCATCCACTGCTCACCAGCAAGGATTGCAGCACGAATACGTGTACGACCGTCACGAATCTTTCCGTCAGTTCCTACAATAGGCGGAAAGTCATTGTATTTCCAACCAACGCGAGAATAAGAGTGCTTGATCTTTTCATCAGCACGATCTTTATTACCACTAGCACGAATAGCAGCGTTATGTAACTGCTCATCCGAATAGTCAAGTTCTCCAATGTAGAGATAGGAGAACTTAACGAAAACACCACGTTTTGTGTGGCCATTACATTCTTCTTGGGACCAGCGACCTTCATAGTTTTTAAGGTCAAGTTCTTGTCCGAATCCTTTTTTAACGTTTTTCATAATATGCTGAAAGCAAACAACTAACCGATCAGAAGGTTGCCAGAGGCATGTCTCTGAATCGATTACCTAGTAACTATAACATGTGAAGCACGTCCTGTCAATCTTTTATATAATCTTTTTTGAGTCTTGATCCGAGAACCCTAACACAAAGATCTAGACTTATCTGTTGTGGCCTACCTTTCCACCCATACCATTTAGTTTTCTTTCCTGCATTATATGGTGGATCTTGTTTTACATCCCAATATTGTTCAGCAGTACAATCATATACAGTCTCGCCATGTTGTAACCACCAATGTTTTTCTCCACGATAATCTTCACCACTATATGATTCCAATTCATCGGAATCTATCATATAATATAGTGCTTGAGTTGCATGATAACAGTGACCATAGAATCTATTGATACCCTTATCTTCAGGGTACATTAACTTTTTACCCTTCAATAAATCTACAGTAAGTTCTGATTGAATTAAATTTAATACTTCTTCAATTTCATCGAGAGACCAGGGCTCAAACTCTAGAACCCTAGTCTCAATAATATCGTTACCATCATAACGGTGTCTTTCAATAGTTTTATTCATTTTCAATGATGCAAGTTCTTTCTACATGATTTTCTTTTTGATTATCATATTGTCTATGTTTCTGATCACATACTTCGGGCACAGTGCCAGAAAAAGTGACACTCATACTCGTCAAGAAAATAAGAACTTGCATCATTAATAATAGTCATTGCGATCTTCACGAACATCATACTACACAAGATTTAGAATCTTGTCAAGTATTATGCTACTGTTGCAACACCTACCCAGCCTGTTCCATTAAAGAATTCAAGTCTTTTTAGAGTGGTATTGTAAATTAGAGCACCCTCTTTGACA
>CEUT01035327.1_pt1 | contig 11093 bp, 10 predicted proteins | sample 531401 | NCBI WGS metagenome assembly CEUT01 (sample SAMEA2622821, study PRJEB7988) | marine metagenome | biome: marine biome (ENVO:00000447); feature: surface water layer (ENVO:00002042); material: "saline water (ENVO:00002010), including plankton (ENVO:xxxxxxxx)" | depth 5 m | reverse complement strand
GTAAACTCAGATTGGAGAGAAGATTTTAATCCAAGATATGTAGAGGTGGCATTCTCAAATGCTTGTAATTTCAAATGTAGTTATTGTGCACCTGCCTTTTCTACACAATGGCAAGATGAAATAAAACAACATGGTGCTTACCCTACTACTGATGAATTTAATTCATTTAAGTATAATGAACTTGAAGATAAGATGCCAATACCTATTCGTGATGCAAATCCTTATAAAGAAGCATTTTGGAAATGGTGGCCAGACCTTTATCAAGATTTACACACATTCAGAATCACAGGTGGTGAACCACTATTAGCAAAAGATACTTTTAAAGTATTGGATTATATATTGGAACATCCTAATCCAAATAGAAATTTACAATTGGCTATCAATAGTAACTTGGGTGGGCCTCAACAAATGATTGATAAGTTCATTGAAAAGATTCGAAGATTAGAAGATGAAGAAAGAGTACGAGAATTTATTGTATTTACTTCAGTTGAATCTTGGGGAGCACAAGCAGAGTATATTAGACATGGATTAGATTTTAATTATTTTTGGGATAATATGAATAAGATATTAGAACAATGTAGTAGAACTAATGTAACAATTATGAGTACATACAATGCATTATCAGTTCCTAATTACCATAAATTAATAAAAGGTGTTTATGATTTAAAAACTAAATTTGGTTCATCCGATAGATATTGGAAATCAGCATTGTTTTTAGATTCAAGTTATTTGAGATATCCAACACATCAGACCGTACAAGTATTACCTGATGAGTGGAATCATTGGATATTAAAACATGCTCAATATGTTGATTATTTTGGAGTACCATTATTTGACCATAATTATATTGGATATTCAGATATTGAAATACAAAAGATAAAAAGAATTTATGATTGGAAAATTGCTCAATGGGATGGTAAAGAAAAACAAGTTAGAGAACATAGATATAACTTTGGTAGATTTTTTAAGGAACATGATAAAAGAAGAGGAACAGATTTCTGTAAAGTATTTCCTGAGTTAGCAGATTTCTATCGTAAATGTTTGGAGATTAAATTATGATTACATTAGATGGAACACATGGTTGGGTTATTAGTTACACTAATAAACATAATATTAGTGGTAAAGTTGTAGAAGATATTAATCATGGAGATTGGACATTCTGTACAAGTATAAAACCAGAATGGAATCATGAAAAACTTACATTCAATATAGCTGATATGGGATATCGAGGTGGAGTAGTATGTAGGAACGGAATGCACTCTGGTATATTTAATGTTCTATGGCCGGCTGATGATGGTAAAGAATACTTAAGATTTATTAAAGGTGAGATATGGTATGATACACCAAAAGGTGGTGCCCCAAAAGTTGCTGTATTAGAAACACGAGTAGGTGGTGATGGTTGGATTGATATTGTGTTGAGTTACAATAGAAAGGAATCTACATTAGTGTTGGAAACTCGTGAGGAAAGACAAGAGAATTGGAGTACACAAGTAGTAAAGATAGATGGTGAGATAATTGATTATAGTGGTTCTCATGTTTGGGTAGGTTGTGCAAATGCTTTTGCTTCTTGTCCTGAACCACAATTTTATAAAGGACATATTAGATGTCTTGGTGTATTTAATTCTGTATTAACAGAAGAGTATAGAGATAAGTTTTATGATGAGTATCAAGAATTCAGAGGGTTGATGAAATATTTTAGAGGACATGCTCATAGGAGACAAGTTTACAATTTTGAAAAGATGAACCCATTGGCATTTACTAATTTTAAAACTTCTACACCATATAAGGCATTTGATTTTAGTGGTAATGGTAATCATCCTATCATTTACAAAAGGGAATGGGGTGTATATTAGTGAGACATGTTATTTGTTGTGGTTGTTCTTTTACACGAGATTTTAAACGATATAATATAAATGGTACTGATAGAGATTTTGATGGTGATTCAGAAAAGTTTTTTAAGTGGCCACACTACTTATCTCAAAATTTAAAAAAATCTAAAGTTTATAATTTAGGAAATCCTACTAATGATAATGCAGTGATTAGAAAATCTGTTATCTATCGAGTTGATAAATTGTTAAAAGAGGGAGTATCACCTAAAGATATAATTGTTTTAACTCAATGGAGTAGTTGGCAAAGAAATTCATTTTTTATATCAAGAGAACATGCTAGAGAAACTAATTCACTACTACATAACTTTAAAGGAGAACCTAATGAATTCGCACATATCTCAGATTTTATTGAAGAAAAAATTCAAGTAGGCCAATTTGGTTATTATTTATTGACTGGTGGGTATGCGGCAGACCATGTACCTTATCCTATAAAAAATTTAATTGATGTGTATGGTTCTAAGTTTATGAACAAAGAAGATGCTCAAATAAATTTTTTTGAAAATATAATATTCTTACAAAGTTATTTAAAATCTCATGATATAAAAAATTTATCTTTTAATTTACAAAATAATTTTTCTAAACTTTATTTAAAAGATGGATTTCCTTTACTTTTAAATGATGAAAGGAATCCATATAAATCTGTCTATGTAGATAAATTCATACCAAACACTATAGATGATGATAAAAAATTAGAATATCCAAATCCCTATATACAACATCTATATGATATGATTGATTTTGATAAATTTTGGTTTCATAAAAACAAAGATACTTTGTTTGGTGGAATGATGGAATGGGCTGTACAAAATTATGATATAGGAAAAGATACCGAACAGAATGGATTATGGCAAGAATGGATGGGCATGAAACCTAAAGAACTACAAAGAAAAATGAAAAGAAATATGTGGTGCTTTGGTCATTTATCACCTATGATGAATGAAAAATTTGTAAAACAGGAGTTATTGAATGATAAAATTCTATTGGAAAACTGATTCAGTATTTGATTACTATCCATCTTTTATATTTGGAAAAAGTACTGCCACACATAGGTGGAGTATACTAACAAGTAACGATTTATCTGAATCTACTTTTATTTCTTTTATATCACCTTACAATTGGAGATATCCACCAGCAGAAGAATTTTATGAAATCATAAAAGAATTGAAACTCAAACATCCACACATTAAAATTTTAGCTCAATGGAAAGATGAAATCATACAGGCACCTGAACATGATGATTTACATCGTGTGTTTAAGTTGTTAGTTGAAAATAATATTTTTGATAAAAGTGAGATATTAGTATTCTCACCAAATATAAATGATAGTGTGGTTTATAAATACTTTACACACGCTTCATATAAATTTGCACCTACACACTATATGATTCCAAGAATTATAAATAGAGAAGGCCATACAGATGTACATATGAAAGATGATTTGTATCCAAATGATGATGGTAGATATTTCGGAACTAAACCTATACTTGAAAATCGTATTGAATTACCAAGAGAAAAAAAGATTTTAAGTAGTGCAAGAAAATGGAATCATTACAGAGGAACTTTCTATGAAAAGTTATTAACGGATTATTCACATTTAATAAATGATGATAATATTATAAGGTTTTATGATTTTGGAACTTCAGATACATTACCATCTAAGTTTGGTAAACGAACTTATTACGATTTGTTTCCACACAATGAACCACCAGAGAAACTTGAAAACGAATTGATGCAAGATTGTGAAGAAAAATATTATGAACCATTAGTTGAAAACTATTTACAATCATATGTAGCGGTAATACACGAAACTTGTTTTCCAGATTTTCACGAATTGAATAATGCGGAAGAACAATATTTTAATCAATATCATATGACCGAAAAAACATTAATACCTATTGCTAGTAAATGTATTATATTTACAAATTCACATCATGATTTTGATGTTTACTTGGAAAAGATTGGTATAAAAACATTTTCACATTTTTTTGAAAATATGAGTTTGTTTGAAATACTCGATGAAATAAATTCTTGGGATATGAAAAAAGTAAAAAAGTTTTATGATAGAGATGATGTACAAGAAATAATAATTAGTAATTATAATATTTGGAAAAAGTGGATGGATGTATCTTACAGAGATATTCAAATACAAAAGGAATTATATGATTATATATACTAACCAAGAAAATTCTATATTAGTTCAAGATTTGAAATATAATGGTTACATTAATGAAGTAAGAGAAAGTAATGAGTGTAATGAAAATTTTGTTTTTATATATGTAGTATTGAGTTCTGATATTGATTTCGATTTTTTAAATGAAGTTAAGTGTAAAAAATTGATAATTGATTATGCTTCTAATGATTGTATTACCATTGGCCAGTTAGAAACAATAAAAGAAAATATGAAAAGAGAACATAAAGTAATTTCTAAATCTCTTGATTTCAAAGAATTAAATCATTTATTTTATGACCAACAATTATTTAGATTTAAAAGTAGTCATAATGCTTTAAGACCTTATCATGATTTGAAAAGAAACTTTCATGATACATATTTACTACCACATAAGAAAGCTACTTTCTTTGTTGGACATCCACGATATCACAAGTTAAAATTATTAAATCATTTATACTTAAATAAAAAACTTGATGATTTGTATTGGACAAGTTCTGATGTTAGGTATGATTTACCAGAAAATGTTCATTGGGGATTTGATAATATGGATAGAGAGGAAGAATATTTTAATTTTGATGTTATTAAAGAATTACCACAAAAACTTGATTATGGTTATGAATCTACTGAAGTACCATTAACTTCTATTGGTATAACTTTTAATTTTGGATTTTATTTAAACTCTTGTTTTGATATAATTGGTGAAACAAATTTTCATAATGATTATTTTGTACATCATGTATCTGAAAAAATATTAAAACCTATCATGTTAGGTATGCCGTTTGTTTGTTTAAATTTACCAAATACGATTAGTAAGTTAGAGAAAAATTTTGGGTTTGATTTTTCTGATTCTACATTTGGACATGAGTATGATACTATTCAAAATTATGATGAAAGGTTAGATGTTATAAAAACAAAAGTTACAAAATTACTACACTATAGTAGAAGAGATTTAAAAAAATTATCATATGATTATTATGAAAAACAAACAAAGAATACAGAAATTTTATTTGAAGTTTTTTGGAAAGGTTCTTTAGATAAGATAATGGAGTATATAAATGAATAGAGTTTGGGTATTTGGGTGTTCACACTCTAACACTTGTGGTATCAATGAAGATGAGTTTTGGGGTAAATTGTTAGCTGATAAATTAGGATTAAGATTTAGAAAATTAGAATCTTATGTAGATGATTTAAATGGATTGAATATTGAGTACAATTCAAAATCAGGACAATGGGCTTCTGATATTATTTACGGAGATGGTGGTTGTGGTATTGATGTTATACAATTACATGCTATGACGATAGTACATTTAGGTTTGATAAAACCAAGTGATGTTGTTATTTTTAATGCTTCGTATTCAACACGAATACACTCTACACATTTAGTTCATAGTACAACCCAAGATAAAAACTTTGTAAACACACATACTGATTTGATAAAACATTTTGAAGATACATTCATGACAGCTACGGTACATACACCAGAAGAAAAAAAACATTGGTTAGGAAAAGAAGATAAGGTTTCTCTTAATTTTAAACACGAACTAACTTTATTTGCTCAATGGTATCTAAGACAAAAATTTACATATGATATGTTAAAACAAACTGGTGCTGAAATTTATCAATGGTTGTTAGAACCAAAATATATAATTGAAGAATTGTTGAATGCTGTTGATGAAGATACAATACACTCAGAATGGCAACAAGGTAAGAGCCAAGCTTTTGAGTGTGCTTATTCATTATTCAAAGAAAAACATACTGGTTGGGAAAATTTATTAGAGTGTCCTGAGATGGAGGCTAGACATTATGAATCAAAAAAGAAAGCAAAAGTAGAATGTTGGAGTGATGTTTTTTCAGAAGTGTATCCATTACAATATAGAAAAGATGGACATCAAAATCCACAAGGACATGAGTTTATGGCAGAAACTTTTTACAAACAAATTTTAAAGTATAGAGATGAAAATAGATAAAAAATATTTAGTAGTAAATGGATGTTCTTTTAGTGAAGGACATAACTTAGGTACAGATGGTGCCTGGCCAAGATATTTGGGTGAGTACTTGAACATGGAAGTTGTTAATCTTTCACATGGTGGTGGTGGTAATGATACGATTGTTAGTAACTTAAGACACTATGGTGATATAAATAAAGATATTGCTGAGGATAGTTTTTTCATTTTACAATTAACAGAATGTTTACGATATTCAGTATCCATAGAATTAGGTGATGAAATAATACCTCATGTTTTTACACCTTTACAATTTATGTATGGTGATAGAAAATTTAAAGATTGGAATATGGATAGTCCAGTAAATAAATGGGTGTATGATAATCGATATGCTTTAGCACCAATATTTGTTAATATTACTGAAAGATTATATAATACTTATAATTTAATTTTAAATATGGTGAATTGGTTTGAAAGCAACAATTATCCTTATTTAATTTTTGATGGGATAAATAATCATATACCAGTACTAACTTCAAGAGGTAATTGGGTATTAGAGGGTTCTAATCCAAACCATGAAAGTTTTGGTATCGAGGTGTGTGATATAAATCCACAAAACAATAGAGATTTCAGTAGATACTCAATAACACGAGGTATTCCTACACAATTAATAAATCAAATAAAAAATTTAAAATATTATTACAAAGATAAAATATTATTAAGAGAGTTAGATTCAAAACAAAATATTGATGGTATTGATTACACCAAAGGAAATGATGGCCATCCAAATAAAAAAGGTGCTCAAATGTGGGCTAAGCACTTATTAGGGGTAATTGATGGATTGGATTAATTTAGAATTTCTTGATGAAAAATTTTATCGTGATAATCAACGCTATGGTTTAGATTTTGATTTGAGTGATATAATTTTATATGAAGAAGAAGAGTATGCGATTATACGAGAGTATTATAGATTTATTGGTGATAAAAGAAAAGAGGCTGATGAGATGGTAAAAGAATTACTTGATAAGAAAAAAGTGTTGGGAATAAATCCTGGTGAGTTTTTTGAAAGTAAAGTAAATCATCCAAATCTACATAAGATGAGTATGGGGCCAGGCCCAAAGTGGGATATGTATGCTCAAGTAAAATCTTCTCTTGAATCGTTTTCAATGAAACATCCAAATGTTTATGATTTAGATATAAAAACAAAATATCAAAGTTCTTATTTGGGTAGAAGAGGTACAGATAAACGATTTAATTTTTTTAGAATTTGTTATGAACATAAAGATAAAATGTTCATCAATTATTGGAATTATGCATGGGATTGGCAAAACAAAGAAAAAGTTGCTTTTGAAGAGTGGGAGGGTATAAAGTTTCCTTTCTTTACTCGTGAACAAGAAGTTGATACAGAAAGAAAAAGAGCTCATGGTGATTATTATACTTACAATTCTCAATTACTATATGATGCTGTAAAGTTATTAAAAGAAAGTAAATTTAATATTATTCTTGAAACATATGATAGTGGCCCAATCATAACTGAAAAAAGTGTTTTATCGTTTGTTGCAAAAAGAATACCAGTTTTCACTTCTGAAGAAGTAAATAGAAAATCATTAGAAAAACTTGGGTTTTGTACTTTTGATGAAATATACGAGGGATTTGATGTAGAAAAAACATTACTCTTCAATCAAAATTTTCAATATGAAATTAGACCAGATTTTGATTGGGAAGATAATAAAGAATACTATTTACAATGGAAAGAGATAATTAAAAAAGTTAACTCGGATTGGGGTGTTGAGTATTATAAATCTAAACAAGATGAAATACAACACAATTTTGAGTTATGTAAAAAAATAGATAACAATACTTTATATAGTTCAATGGGAGAATTGTTCGATGAAGAATAAAAAATATATAGTGGCTTCTGGTTGTTCATTTACAAATAACTATAAAATTAATATTGATACACACCATAAAGAGAACCGATGGAAAAATGATTCTATAGTAGATTATACTTGGGTAAATTGGTTAAGAGAAATATTAGGTGAAGATGATTATGAGTTTTATAATTATGGAACTACTACAAACGATAACAAAACAATCTGTAGAAGTATTTTTTACAAAGTTAGTGATTTAGTTTATAATCAAAATGTAAATCCAAAAGATATCATAGTAATTGCACAATGGACTACATTGATAAGAAACTCGTGGTTTGTATCACCAGAAAAATACAATGAGATAAAAAAATTAGATATCAGAAAAAATGGAGTTATTAATGACCCATTACCACACACTACTGATTATATAAAATTTGGACAAAAGAAAAATCCATATGAACATGGTTATTTTTATATGACTGGTGGTTTTAATAAAACAGGTCAATACTTAGATGATTATTCACAAAGTTACTTAGTGGATGTATTATCAAAAAATGAAAGATATATAGAGTGGTTTGATTCTTATATTGGTTTGACGAGTTGGTTGGAAAATATTGGTATTGGTAAATTTAATTGTTTTAATATGAATAATAATTTTTCTAAAAAAGCTTTAGAAGGAAGAACACCACCAGATAGTATATGGGATGGAGATGTTTACCAACAATTAATTAAAGATAAAAGAGTTGCACAAACTTGGAAAGATGATATAATTATTTATGATAATCCATATGTTAAAACATACGCTGATAGAATTGATTTTGATAAGTGGTGGTTTTTTGAAGAAGAGGGAGTTCACGAATATGGTGGTATTATTGAGTGGAGTATAAGAAACTTTGATGAAAATGAAGAGAGTGATTTACCTATTGTATTATGGAGAGAATTAAATCACATGAGTGAGAAAGAACAAAGAGAGTATTTAGAACAAAATTGGTACGGACATACTTCATCTTTATTAACTAAAAAATTTGTAAAAGAAATAATTTTAAAAGGTGATTGGGTATGAGTATGCACACCGACCCTATGTTGACTGTAGATATTATTAGGGTACGAGAACAATTAAATATAGATACTTTTGTAGAGACAGGTACAGAATATAGTCATACTTTAAGAATTGCACAATGGTATTTTAAAAAAATGTATAGTTGTGAAATAGATGAAGAAAAAATAAACAGATGGCATGATGAATGGGTTACTGGTATTGTACATAATGATTATGTTAATGATAGGGATGCTGAAGTGATACTTAGTGATTACTCTAAACAAAGAATATTACAATGGCATAATCCAGGTGCTGTTGCTGAGGTTATAAAACTTTATCCTAAATCTTCTTTGGAATGTTTAGAAGAAATATTTACAGAAATAGGACATGATAATTTTATATTATATTTAGATTCTCACATTGACCATCAAGAAAATGTGGGATATATACCATTATTGGATGAACTTGAAATTGTACATAAGATGAATATAAAACCATTCATAGTAATTCATGATTTTAAAAACTCTACATCAGGATTTAGAAGTGGTAGTATTTATGATAATGATAAAGAATTAAGTTATGATTTAGTTAAAGATAGTATGGATAATATCTTTGGTGAGAATAATTACATATATCGTGAATCAAAAGAAAGTTATGTTTATGGTGAAGATGTTAAAGTAGGTGCTGGATATTTTTGGAAAAAGGAATTAGGAAACATCTTTGAAAAATATGATAAAGGATTTTACTAATAAAAATTAAGTTGTATATATTTATATAAGAAGAGTCAATGGTGATAACTCGGGTAACCAATCCTGAAAGACCTAACCCACCATGTAGACTATAAAAACTAATGGGAGGCAAAAAGTTATGGGTATCGAAAAAGACGACTTGAAGAAAATTCAAGTTGGCAATGCAAAATCAACATATAAAGATAGTTTAACAGAAGCTATGACTTTTTTATCGGAAGATGAAAGAGTTATTTTTGTTGGACAACAAATCGTATTTCCTGGCAATCCTATGTCAGCAACTTTAAAAAATGTATCAGAAGATAAAATGATTGAAATGCCTGTGGCTGAAGAATTTCAATTAGGTTTTTGTAATGGTTTAGCTTTAGGTGGTTACAGACCTATTTCATTTTATCCAAGATGGGATTTTCTAATATTAGCAGCTAATCAATTATGTACACATTTAGATAAACTTAACGATTATTCAAAAGGTGATTTTAATCCAATCGTAGGTATTAGAGTGGCAGTACCTACAAGTACACCTATAGACCCTGGTCATCAACACAAGGCAGATTATAGTAAAGAATTTAAATCTATGTTAAAGTATGTAGAGGTTGTGAACTTAGAAAAACCAGAAGATATAATACCAGCGTATAAAAAGTTTTTAGAACCAGATGCTAAACCTACCGTATTTGTAGAATATGTAGAAAGGTATGGTTACTAATGAAGGCGTTGATAATAGGTGGTAGAGGAATGGTTGGAAGACAACTTGTTGATTTGTGTTCTAAGGTTTATGATAAAGTTGGTGTAGTTGATAAAGATTACAAGATACCACAAGATTTACCGAGTAATGCCAAGTACTATGGGTTGGATATGACTCATAGTAGTAACACAGGTATCATTGCAGATTATGACCACATATATCACTTGGCAGGTATTAAGGGTTCACCTTTGAGAGTAAAGGAAAGACCAGAAGATTATTTACCAATGTTACAATTTGATACGAATGTGATTCGTGCAGTTGGTACATGGAAACCTGATTGGTTTCTTTACACAAGTTCAGTTGGTGTTTATCCACCAAGTGAATATTATAATGAAGATGATGTGTGGGATAAAGTTCCAAGTCCAAATGATAAAATTCCTGCATATATAAAACGAATGGGAGAGTTAAGTTGTGAAGCTGTTAGTGTTACAAACGATTATAAAAATATATCCATTGTTAGACCATCCAACATTTATGGGCCTTATGATAATTTTGGTGATGAATCTACCGTAATTGCATCAATGATTAAAAAAGGTTATCATGATGATGTGTTGAATGTGTGGGGAGATGGTACACCGATAAGAGATTTTATATACTCAAGAGATGTTGCACGAGGAATGTTACATATGGTTCAGAATAGAGTAAACGATGTTGTGAATCTTGGTAGTGGTGAAGAAGTTAGAATATCAGATAT
>CEUT01066702.1_pt1 | contig 11116 bp, 15 predicted proteins | sample 531401 | NCBI WGS metagenome assembly CEUT01 (sample SAMEA2622821, study PRJEB7988) | marine metagenome | biome: marine biome (ENVO:00000447); feature: surface water layer (ENVO:00002042); material: "saline water (ENVO:00002010), including plankton (ENVO:xxxxxxxx)" | depth 5 m | reverse complement strand
TAGACACTTTTCATTTGACCTTAATTCGGTTACAACCATATCATTTGGTACAAAAAAGTCAATACCAGCATCTGTTGGATTTGCCCGTGTTGGTGTTTTTACATCTCTTACTTTTGAAAACTTCATTTTACAATCTCCTCTTTTTCTCTTGCCTTTATATCGCATTCAGCCAACACATCACCAATCACTTTTTTACTTGATGGAGAAAGTTCGCCATACTCCAATTTACTCAATGCGTTTTGTAAAGCAACCTTAACCCAAGCTTTTTTATAAGTTGGATTCCATTTACGTACTAATTTTTTAGCCATTATCTTTTTCCTTTATATAGTTATCTAATCCTCCTAAATATGCAACTGCATCTAATAAATTATCTTCTCTATAATTATATGAGTGTCTAGATAATTTTAGTGCAATTAATGCAGCATACATATCTTCTGCTACAAAATCCTTTCCAGTCATGCCACTTGCGATTTTAGCCGCACGTTCCATTCCTTCACTAAAAGGTCCATACTGTCTTTCCTTTTCTTCAGAGCGATTGTTTATTATACCATCTGCCCTTTTAAGTATTGATTCTTTCTTTTTCATATAAATAATTTTTTACTAATATCATTTGCATATTCACCAATCTGTTCTTTTGTCATATCTTTTTCTGGTAAATACATCTTGTTTTGTTGTATATAATCTAATGTTACATGGTCATTTAACTTATAATACTTTCCATAGTATTCTGTGTCTTCACTATCAATTGATAAAATATTATGTGCCATTTCATTATGCATTTCATATAGGTGTAAACTTCCTGCATGGTGATAATATGAACCAAGTTCTAAATCTGGGTATACAGTTTTTAATTCATTATACATTAATTGTTGAAATAAACAAAATATGAAAATATCATTTGACATTCCAAAAATAATATCATTACTTCTCATACTTACACCCATATGAAGTTTATTATTTCTTATAAAAAACTGCAAGTATTGTGTACATGGTATATCGTTTGGATTTTTTGTTTTATGATATGGTTGTCCTATAACAAATGTTGCACGTCGACTATCTTTATCTTTTGTCAATTCATTTACAGACCAGTTCCATTGATTTCCAAAAACATAACAGCCATAATTTGATTCTACATTATCTTCACCATCCTTTATGTTTAACCAAATTCTTGCAAATTTACCAATATTTGTTGCATTAGGATTTCTTGACAAATACCAAAGAAATTCTGCTAACGTATATGTTTCATTAAATTTTCTACTTGGCCACCAAATACCTAAATCTGTCGGGTTGTCTATAACAAAACTTCTAAATAAAACTTCTTTTTGGTTTGTTCCACGACTTTGTACAGTGTTTGTTTGATTTACAATATTTTGTAATTCCCAGTAAAATGCTTCATGTAAATTTGTATATCTACCTGTTTCTATTTTTGGTACTGACCAGTATTTTCTCATAATGTGTAACCTGTTTTAATTTATTTAATCTAATATAACAAAAATTATTGGGATAAAAAAATATTTTTAGAGATTTTTTTGTCATCAATGTAATATTCTCTAAGTTCATTACAACGAATCAAAACCTTGCCTAAACTCATACCTAGATTCCATTGTGAATGTATACCTAATAAATCAAACTTTCTAAATGAATTTAATCTTAAATTATCCAATATTTGTATTGTATTATTTGAATCTATGACTTTATTTTCATCTATTGATTTTTCATGTATTTTTCTCATTGCATAATATATAACATTTTCACCAGAATATATCTTTTTGTAATATGGTTTTCCAATACTATATACAACATCAAAAATTTGGTTCATTCCACCAACTTCTGAATTTTTACAAATGTATTGATAGCCTTCAACAAATTCACTAACATCTGGTTTAATGTCTCTTAAATTGTGACACCACAATACCCTATCATAATTTTCTAAATCATCTAAATTTTCTAATGTTGATTTTATATTTACATGTTTCAATAAAACATCTTTTAGAAATTGTAAACTCTCAAATGCTGACAAATCATTTATAGATATATAATTTACCTCATGTGACAAATTATCAATATAGCTTTTTTCTACTACTGACTTTCCTCTTGTATGTATACACCATATATTTACAAATGTATCATCAAATTTTGCTGAAAGCTTTCCACGATTATCAAAACAACACTTAAATGATTTAATTGAAAAATCTAACTTTAATTCTTTAAGAATATCAATAACCGATACTGTTGTTGGTATATGCGTATAGTCTTCAATGATTTTTGAGTTATAATTATATAAATCTAAATCCTTAAATATATACGATGCAAAAAGTGCTGTTAAATTATTTCCAACTATACACTTCATAACTAATCTATGATTTTAACTGTAAAGGATTTTAGGCCTTTATATTTCATATCACTCATTGCATTACATAATACGTACTGTACATTTCTTTCAATTGTATTATGTCCATCATTGTCCACTATGACCTCTTTCATAGCAGGGCCTGAATTTAATTTAACAGGTTGAGAAAATTTTATCTTTACACTTTTCATAAGCAACTAAAATACCTTTCACCTCTATCACAAAGGATTGTTATTGCATGTTTACAATCGTTGTCTCTTAACCATTCAAATGCTGCCTTAACATTTGCACCTGCACTTATTCCTACAAACAGTCCAAACCTATGTGCTAAATGGCGTGCTACTTTTCTTGCACAATTTGTATGTACTGTTTTTATTTCAGTAATTTTTTGCAAATCAACTAGAAATTTACTACCATCTCCAATACCTTGTATTCCATGAAGTCCTGCTTCACCACCTGACATTACTGCTGACTCTTCTGGTTCAACTGCTACTAAATTCATTCCTGGATAATGTTCTCTAAGATATTTTCCACAACCCATTATTGTTCCGCCTGTACCTGTTCCTGCTACAAATGCTTGTGGCCAACCTATATTTTGATCAAGTTGTTGTCTAATTTGTTTTTCTATTTCTGGTCCAGTATTTTTATAGTGTGCTTCAATGTTCAAGGGGTTATGAAATTGATTACAATTGAACCAACCCATCTTTTCACACATTTCATCTCTTACCCGTATTGCATTGTCAAAGTCACCTTCCTTAACTTCTATCAAATGAGCACCATAAAACTTCATCATTCGTTTTCTTTCTTCAGACATATTTGAAGGCATAATGATTGTCATTTGATAACCTCTCTCTGCTGCTAACATAGCAAAAGCAATTCCTGTATTTCCAGAAGTTGCTTCACAAAGTACATCACCTTTTCTTATTAGATTATTATTTTCTGCATGGTTCAGTATATGAGTTGCCATTCTGTCTTTAACAGAACCGCCAGGATTCATAAATTCACATTTACCCCAAACTGTATAACCACCCATTGTAATTGGTATCAATGGTGTATTTCCTACATAACTACTTAACATTTTCATTAACTATCAATCCATATATCCATCTCTGCTGGTGTAGGATATCTTAATCTCAATCCACATTCATTGCATTCCCACATAGCTGAATTTTTTTGGTCCATTTTTATTTGTTTATTTTTGTGTTTACACTCATTCTGTAATTCAGATAATTCTAATTTTTTTGCTTTAATTTCATCTTGTAAAATTTTAGCTTTATGAGTTATTGTTTTCATATGGGCAATGTCTACATCCGCTTTTACAACAGTAACCTCGGTTTAGATGGTAATCTTCTGTCATTACCATTTTTCCATTTTCCCAATAATAATCTTTGGTTGATGATTTATTAATTGTTTCCCTAATATATAACTCTTCTATCCAACCCCTAAGTAATTTCACAGCTGCCTCCTGCACAAGCTAGCTCGCCAGATAAATTAGTATTGTCCTCTAACTCTACAACATTAGATAAATCAACTTCAGTTAGTGATTTCATCATTTCATTGTATGTGTCTTCATCTATATCTTCAAATGGAGCTTGTGTATATGTTCCACCATCATACGGTAAAACTGATAGCCCATTGTAATGTTTTCTATTTTCCCACATCCATTCGCCTGCCAAAGTCCAATCATCTTCTTTCAAACTAACAGTTGCAGAAACATTATGAGAATTTGAACCTTTTCTATGTCCTGATTTTACCCATTCAGTTGCAACTCTCTTAACTCTATCTAAAAGTTGAAAAGGTGATTCCGTTCTAAGTATAGAGCCTTCTGGAGCTTTTTGTGGTACCTGAATAACAGCTGTATCATGTGGTCTAAAATATTCATCTTCAACAAGTGCTGGGTGGTTTTCTTTTAGGTAATTATATATTGATTCATTTTTACCTACACGTATTCTTCTAATATAATAATTGTTATGCCATGCATGAATACCACTGCTTGTGCCAAGAACAAGGGATGTTGTTCCAGCCGGTTTTACAGTTGTTGTTCTAGCCGATTGATTTATTTCTATAAGTTTTGCAATTCTTGTGTTTTCCCTTTTTACAACACTTGCAGCTTTTTTCATATCATATCCAAGAACAGTGCCACTACCAATACCTGTCATAGATACTCCAATTAAAGCTTCCTTTTCTGTTGTTTCTTGCCAAACTGGTCTAAGATAATGAAAATCAGTATACCCTGCTTGGAGTGTACCTATAAATGCTGCTGCTTTAACTCTTTCATTTAAGTCATCTTGTGATTCTATATTACTTACATTTACTTCACATAAGTTACAAAATTGAAATGGCCTTAAAGCAATTTCACAACAAGGATTAGTTCCCCAATCTTTGTCATTGTTAAAGTAAATTCCAGGTTCACCTGCCCCGGATAATTCTACACGTTTCCAAAGATCCAAGAAAAATTCTTTTGTAATTTTATGTCTCATTAAGCAAGCTGAGTTATTTGCTCTACCACGTTGTGGATTTAATTCCCACCATTGGCCTGATTTGCAAGCAATCATTTGGTCATCATCTGCACTAAACAAACTAATTAAAGCAGCTCTTCTAATACCACCAGCCAATACCGCATCTGCAATATGGCATACAATATCATGTGCTTCTAATGTTGTAAGCTTATCACCAGATTCTTTCTGTTCTAAAATACCTTTTACCTTTAGTATACACTCTTTTAGTGGTTGAGGTCCAGGTGCCTTTCCACCAGATGTAACAAGCATTGCACCTTTAGGTCTAATGTCAGAAAAGTCAAATTCTATTTTACTACCACCACCATTCATATAAGACTTCATTAATACCTTTATTGCATCGGCCCAGCCTTCAATACTATCACCGATTAAAAATCTTTTCTTTCTTTTTGGATATGGTCTTTGAATCATTGGCAATTTTTCTACATGGTGTTTTTGTACTGAATAACCTACACCAGTTCCACCTAACAACAAAAACATAGTTTCACTAAAAGCATCAATAGAATCTATAGGAAGATATGCACAATTATATATTCTATTAGGTGATATTTCAATTGGCTTACCACCAAATTGTAAACTACGCATAGATGGAAGTACTTTTTTATCATATACTAAATTATATTTTTCCTCTATTTCATCCTTCAGTTGTGGATATTTTTTAATATGCATGTTCTTATTACGTGTAACCAATTCTTTCCACGTTTCTCTTCTTCCAAGTTCTGGAATAAATTTTGCGTACTTCATATGTACGGTTATATTCGATAAAATCTGATTAGATACTTCCATTTCTTCTTTCCTCTTTAATTTATAAAACTAACATTACTGAAAAAAATAACCGGCTAATTGCCAGTCTGTAATAAATATCAAAATATATTTATATAAAGTCAACTTTTGTTATCTTTATCAAGTTCTTTGTACTTATTTTTTAACATTTTTCTCAAGTATTCATTATGATTATTCATGTCCTTTTGAGTCTCTTGTCCTTGCACAGAATTAGACTCATATATTTGCATTTGGCCGTTTGACATATTTGCTTTACTTGGAAAAGTAATTCCATCTGGTCCAAACCTATTTTTTATAACATGCCATCTTCCTGTGCCTGCCAACTTATCCTCTATTTTTCTACTTAATGAAACAACAAAATCTGCTGTCATTATTTTTGCATATGATTCTGCAATCTTTTCTGCTCCAATAACATCTTCTTCTAAAGCAGAACGATTTGCTTGAGATGCGGTCCAAACCGGAATTTCATGTTCACCAGCCAATCCTCTAAGGTCTTCATAAATGTTGCCTAGCATATGTCGTACTTCACGGCCTCCACTTATGTCTCTTAATAAATCAGCATAGTCAACTATTACTAAATCCGGCTTAAACCCTTGCACCCTACACTTTTCAATATGTGCACCAATTGTTGATACTGAAGCAGACTTTGTTGGGTATTGTTTTATTATCAAATCACCTTTCATATTTCCAACTGTCTTTTTAACTTCTTCAATATTGTACTTCAAATCTTGTGCTGATATTCCAGTAAATACACTATCATATCTTAAACCTACATATGCCTCATTTAATTCCAATGTATAGTGTATAACATTTAACCCAGCCTTTGCAGCATTTGCACCAACATTAACCAATGCCCATGACTTACCAATACCTGCAGGTGCAACAAATACTCCTAATTCACCTTTCCCTAAACCACCATCAGCTATATCATCTATAACATCCCAGCCAGTTGTTATTGTGTTTCTTACAGATTCTGAATATCTTTCATCAATTTCATCTTTATATTCATGACCTACATCCTTCTCTACACCAGCTTTCATAGCTGCATCAACGGTTGATTTTATTCCATCAAAATCATTTAGTTTCAACAATTCAACGGATTCCATAATTGCAGACTTAATACATTGGTTTTTACAAAAATCAAGTGTTTGTTGTTTTACAAAATCCAAATCTGAAGATTCTAAATTTCTATATGCATCCTTTAATGTATCAACTACAGTTTGAGTTAGTAGTTCACTTTCTATTTCTGCAACCTTGACCTTCATTACTTCTAATGTTGGTGGAGATTTATACTCATTAAAATAGTTTTGTATTTCCTTTATGATAAAAAAGTTTGCTTCATTTTCAAACATTTTAGGGTCAAGAATGTCATTGATTTGTTGAAGGAAAGCCTTATCTGTAAACAGTGCGGCTATCAATTTTATTTGAAATAAATTTCCGTAATCTGCTAGTCTACTTGTCATATGTCATTCCTGCATAAGAGTCTAATGGTAAAAATACTTGTTTTAACCATAAGTCTGGGTTTTTAATTGAGCCATTTATTTTATCTTCTAATACCATTTTTTGGAATTCATATTTAACCAATCTCTGTATTGGTGACCTAACTGTGTCCATTATTTTTGTCTTTGCTGAACCAGATATATCAACTTCATTTAGCTGCATTAATTTATAATTCATATCTAACAATTCCTTAGACTCGGATATTGTTTTTAGTATTTTATACTTTGAGTTTTTTTCTGTAAAGTCAATTATTTCATCAATAGTTATTGTTCTATCTTCAGTTATTATAGGTATTCTATTTGCAATTGTTTTTCTGCCTGCACCTCGTATTCCAGGTATATTATCTGATGCATCTCCTTCAATTGTCCTATATAGTAAAAAGTTATGTGATGGTATACCATACTCTTCCATTATAGTTTCCTTAAAATAAAATTTCTTTTTTGTTGGCGACCATATATGAACCTTATCAGATACAAGTTGAAGAAAATCCCTATCTGTTGACATAATAAATTTTTGACTATTCGGATATACTTGTTGAGAAATATACGCCATACTATCATCTGCTTCAATATTTTCTACACTTAAAACTGTAAGTGGTAATTGTTGCATGTATTGTGCACAACGCATTAATTGTTGTTTCATAGACAATGATTCATCTTCCAATGTATTGTGATTACCATGTCTTGTTAGTCTTGACCTAACTCTACGATTTGCTTTATAATCTGGAAATATTTTTCTTCTTCTTTGGCTGCCACCTTTTCCATCAAAGCAAACAATAACTCGAGTTGGTTTAATATTTTTAATTGCATAGCCAATAGACATTAATGTACCAGTTATTCCACCAACATGTATACCATCATCATTTGTTACTGGGTTTGCTGCAAAGGCTCTGATAAATGTGTTTAGTCCATCAACTATTAGTATCCTATCATTAGGATTTGAAGGGTTGTCTTTGTTTTCCTCCAATGTTTCTAGTATTGAAAAGTATCTGTTTTTTGACATATGCTATTATCTTTTATTTATTATAATATAACTAAAATATTTGGGATAAAAAAATATTTTTGGTAAAAAAAGCCCCTTCATTGTGAAACAAATCCAGGGCTTCCAAGCTGATATAGTATATGTTTATAGTATCTCCAACAGTGACGATTAGAGAACAATTGGTATCAGCCACATATACCTTAATCATTAATTTTCTTTGGGGTCACTTGGCCAAAGATAAATCACTTGTTAACAACATTGGTCGGTTAAATAAATCATTCTATAAGTGCGGATTTTTAACCTTAACATCCTACGCCACGAGAAGGCTGTTGTTGTGTAGGACGAAGTAAAAGGTGGGGTTAACCACCAATTACTTATTCATAACCTATTATCCTTCTGGTACTGGTTCACTGCTGATTTCAACATCATCAATTCCAAAATTATCAATCTTGTAATTCATAATAATTGTATCTGCAATTTTATCATAAATCTCTGTTCTTAGTTCTTCATTGTTTTCCAATAATGAATTCCAATCTTTTGACATAAATTTATGGTCCTTTCCAGTTGCGTCTGTATATGTGTACCAACTACCACCTTGTTTTACAAGTTTGTAATCTTTTAGAACATGTAACCATCCACCAAAATCATCAATGCCACTTTCAAAATAAATTTCAAATTGTGACTTTCTTAATGGTGGTCCCATTCTATTTTTTACAACTTGTGCAACAGTTTTAATACCCATAACTTGTTCTTGACCATCAACTCTTGCTTTGATTTGTCCCATTGGTTTAAGCCTTAGTCTACAACTGGAATGGAAAGCTACTGCCTTACCTCCAGATGTAGTCCAAGGATCACCAAACATAACCCCCATCTTTTGTCTAAGTTGGTTTGTAAATACAAGACAAATTCTCTGTCTTCCTATCATTTGAGTAATCTTACGCATAGCCTTTGATAAAATAATTGCTTTACTGGTTGCCCAGCCATCCTTTCCATAATCAGCTTCACTTTCAACTTTGGTTGTTGAACCAGCCAATGAATCTACAACTATAGTAACAAGCCTATCCTTATCACTTTCTCTAACTTTAGTTATGATGTTTTCCATAACCTCAAAAATTTCCTCAACAGTTTCCAATTGAATATATAACATGTTTCCAACGTCGATTCCAATTGCCGTAGCAAATTCCTCATTCATTGCATTTTCTGTATCAATGTAAACTGCAAGTCCACCTTGTTTTTGTGTATTTGCAAGTAGGTGAGCAGCCATAAGACTTTTTCCACTACCTTCAAGACCAGTTATTTCAGTAATTCTACCAACTGGTATTCCACCATTTTTTCTGTTAGAGATTGCAAGGTCTAGCATAGATGACCCAGTACTAATCCACTCTGTCAAGTCAGTTGGTGTTTCTTCAGTACCGTCAAGAAAGTAAGCAACTTTATAGTCCTTAAATTTCTTATTAAGACTATCTGCTAACAAATTTGCTAAATCATCTCTCTTTGTAGTTACTTTCTTTGCCATATACTATCTCCTAGCTAAATAAATCGTCAAACGCTTTGTTAATATCATCAGATGATTTTACACCTTGACCTTCAACCTTTTGTGCAGTTGATTGTGCTGGTGTATCAACTTGTGGAGCACCACCTGTATCACCATCTGGGTTTAACCATTCTTCTAAAGCTTGCTTTAAGTCACCATAAGAAACCTTTCTAAATATTTCAAAAATATCCTTTTGACCATTTAGAATTTTTTCAGCAACATTTTTATCCTCTGTTGCAGCAGTTTGGTTTGGCTTAACTCTGATAGTAGTTTTACCAAAGCTATTACCTGCTTCTTCAGGTGTATGGTATTCAACAACAACGTCTCTACCTGAACCTAAGTCTGTAATATCACCATAGTCTGGGTCAGCTATAAAACTTAACAATTCTTGGTAAACTGTTTTTCCAAATCCCCAATATTTAACACCTTCTGATTCCTTACCTCTTACAAGAATAGGAACATAAGTTCTCATTTTTGGTTCTAACTTTCTTGACATTTGCCAATCGTCTTTATTACCTGTAGCTTTTAACTTTTCAGCAAATTCAACTGCTGGGTCAGCTTCACCAAATGTTACAGGTGATAAATAATTTTTCTTACCTAAATCATAATGAAAGTACATTTCCAAAAATGGATTGTCTTTATTGTGCTGATAAGGTACAATTCTAATTTGATTTTTTCCTGGTTCAGGCTTCCATAAATTGTCCTGTTTTCCAGTTTGTGTTTGAAGTTTATTTAACTTCTGTCTGATTGCTTCTAAATCTAGTGCCATCTTTTTCTCCTTTTAATTATTATTTGTCATTTTTAATGTTTTGCACTTCTATTCTAACATCTTGTGCAATGTTTTTTACTTCTTGCATTGCCTTTCTAACTCGTGTACCTGCAGATTTATTTCCACTATTGAATTTATCAATATCTGCTTGTGTTGAGTTAACTAGGTCTTGTAATTTTTCAAAAAGTTCCATGTTTTTCTCCTTGTTATTTTTTAGTTAATACTAATATAACAAATTTTTTTGATATAAAAAAATTATTTCCAAAAAATTTGTACTGCTATAATCATTACTGCCAATATGAGAGATATGAATGTTTTTATTGTAATACCTTCTCCCATAAACCACCACGTTAATAACGCATATGAGCTAATACCTAAAGCAAATCCTAAAAATCTACCAGGCCATAGCAATCCATCAAAATACTCAAAAGAATATTTAGTTGCTAAAATAAAGACATAGGATATAATACTTCCCATACCTATCGATAAAATTATTGGATTTTTGTCAAACCATTTCCAAATAAATTGGCCATTGGTTTGAAACCAGATGATTGATTGTCCTATTAGAAATAATAGAACCGCTAAGGTTAATTTACCCATAACACTTTAATTTTGTAGTTTTTAATTATTAATCTGTAATATACTAAATTTATTTGACAATAAAAAATTATTTACTATAAATA
>CEUT01057136.1_pt1 | contig 11149 bp, 22 predicted proteins | sample 531401 | NCBI WGS metagenome assembly CEUT01 (sample SAMEA2622821, study PRJEB7988) | marine metagenome | biome: marine biome (ENVO:00000447); feature: surface water layer (ENVO:00002042); material: "saline water (ENVO:00002010), including plankton (ENVO:xxxxxxxx)" | depth 5 m | reverse complement strand
GTAGAAGTTCTTGAAGAAGTTAATGATGTTGGTGTACAAAATTTAGAGAAAGCTACAGAAGAAGTACAGGAGATAGTACAAGCAGTAGTAGAGGAGGCTATAGAAAATGTTGAAGAGCTTACAGAGGAACAAGTTGAAGTTGTTGCTGAGGTATTACAAGTTGAAGCTGAAGATGTTGTTATCGTTGCAGAGGCGATTAAATCAGATAAAGTAGTCGCTGAAGCAGTAGAGGAATATGTAGAAAGAGCAGTAGAAAACGCTGATGTAGAGGATTACACACTTGCTGATGTGGTTACAGAAAAACAGTATGAAGCATTCTTAGAAAACCCTATAGAAGTTTTTGTAGATTTAGATAACATTACAGAAATAAACCTTTCAAACATAGGTGATGACCTTACACAAGACCAAAAGGAAAAAGCGCAAGAAGTTGTAGTGCCTGTTATTTTGACTAGAATAGCTACTATGGCATCTTTTATGTTTAGGAAAACATTATGATTAAAAAAATTTGGAATTGGTTTATAGAAATAATTAAAGAAACATTAAACCTTTCGTGGACATTAGTTGGGCTAGTGATTGCAACACTTACTTTGACAGGAAGCGCACAACAAATTACAGGTTTAGCCACAGTAATAACACTTGCTGTGTGGTTATTAACAATAGGTTTTAGAAAAGAAAAAAAAGATAAAGAAAAGAAAGAGAGAAGCAGATAATGGAATGTTGCGGTGGTGGATGTTGTGGCGGTAAATAACTACTGCACATCATTTATAAATGAAAAAGGAACTCGTGTTAATATTTGTAATTGTAAAAATGGAGGTATAGGTGAAATTAACTGTAGTTAGAACACAATTTGGTAAAGATGCAACAAATGGAATGTTGTTTATAGATGGGGTATTTGAGTGTTTTAGTTTAGAGGACCAATATCAAGAGGTCAAAGTCATGCACGAAACTTGCATTGATGATGGTGAATACAAAATAAAGTTTAAAAAATGGGGTGGCTTTCACGACAAATATAAGGTGCGTTATGGTGCAGACCACTATGGCATGTTGCATGTACAAAATGTGCCAAATTTTTCGGACATACTTATCCACACAGGCAATACAGATGAGCATACATCAGGTTGTTTGTTGTTAGGTGAAACACAACAAGACTTAGATATGGGTAAAGATGGTTTTATTGGTTCAAGTAAAAACGCATATTTAAAGGCATACAAAAAAATAGCTAAAGAATTATTAATAGGCACAGAAGTTATTATAGAATACACAACTATTAATAAGCTATTTGAAAAACCATTAGAAGTTTCTTCTTCACAAGATATTGGTGTAGCAAAAGAAGTTATGGAAAAACTAGAAGAAATTAATGGTGGTGTCATACAGACACAAGCTATGTTAAGAGGTAGAATAGTAAGATAATGTTAGATAAATTTAAAAGAGCAAGAAATAAAGAGGGGAAGTTTAAGAAAGACTTGTGGTGGACACCTTGGAATGAAGCATGGGAGTACAAAATGAGTGATGACCTTAAAGATATGTTAGAGCGTACCGCTTGGACATTTATCGAGGCGTTCATTGGCGCATTAACAGTTGCACCATTAGTTGGTGTAGAAGCTGAAACACTACAGTTAGCTGCATTAGCAGGTGGTGGTGCTGCTTTAGCTGTAATTAAAACATACGCTAAAAAACAAATTACTAAGTAAATACCTTATTTGTCACTTATCCACTGTAAAATAGATATTGACAACATAGGAGGGTGTTTATCACTAAAAAAGGTATACCTGCAGAAAATAGCAACAATTATTTTAAAGCAGGTTGGAAACCTACAGTAGACTTTGACCACACAACAGGTGTAGGTGAAATTACACATGTAGGTACAGACCCAAACTACGAAAGCAAGACAGATGAGATACTTCGTAGTTGGGGATTTGACCCAAAACTATACGAAATTGATGGAATACTAAAAGTATCATCATGGAACGCACAACTTAAAGGTGGTATAGTTGAAACATTTTACGCATTTAAAGGCAGTGTAAGAAGAAAGTCTGCAAATCGTGACAAATACTTTAACTCACTGTTTAAACATGCTGTAAAAAAGCCGCCATTACCTAAGCATAAATTATTTGGTGGTGATACTGCCTTCTTTTTTTTCATGTCTGATTGGCAATTAGGCAAAGATGACTTTGGTGTAGAAAATACAATCAAAAGATATGACATAGCACTGCAAGATGCACTTGCTTTGTTAAAAAACTACAGGAAAATAGGTTATCAAATAGATGAAATATACTTAGTAGGAATGGGTGACCTCACAGAAAACTGTACAAAATTTTTCTACGACAGTCAACCTTACAATGTTTCTTTAAATCTCATGGAACAATACAGCCTAGCTAGGGCAATGATGTTTAAAACTGTAGAAACATTTCTACCTCATGCAGACAAAATTGTGCTGACAGGTGTTCCAGGTAATCATGGTGAAATGACAAGAAGTGCAAAAGGTCAAGTATCAACAAGCAGGTTAGATAACTCAGACACCATGCACATAGAAATTATGAAAGAAATCTTTGATGCAAATCCTGATAGATATAAAAAAGTTGAGGTAATAATACCTGATGATTATCATCTTACGCTTGTGGTCAAAGAAAAACAGATATCTTTTACACATGGACACATGACAAATGGCGGTGGAAATGCAGAAGCAAAAATAGAAAAGTGGTGGAAAGGTCAGATGTATGGGTTTCTTCCTAGTGCAAACTCAAACATACTCGTAACTGCACACTATCATCACTTTCGTGCAAAACAACAAGGCGATAGACAGTGGTTTCAATGCCCAAGTTTAGATAAGAGTTTAGATTTTACAGCTAGGACAGGCTTGTGGTCACACCCCGGAGTATTAACACTACTTGTTAATGACAGGGGTGCATCATTCCCTGTCATTGTTTAAACAAGCTGTAGCCAATTCTTCTATAGGTAGTAATATGCCTTTAGAATTATTGTCATCACCACCGACAACATCTCTGTCTGTGCCTACATACTTTCTACATAGGTCTTTTAATACAGCCACAGGGATAATGTAAGTCATTACAGGTTTATTATCTCTTACTAACATCAAAGCCCAATACTCTGCTTCAGTCACAGATAAGCCACTTTTTGTACCTTTGTACTCGTATTCTACAAAATGATTACCTGTTTTTTCCCACAGGTGTCGCTCACTTTTGACTTCAATCTTAGTGCCTATAAAGAACTCACTTAATTTTTGTTCCATCTCTAAACCTTTGGCTAGGTCTAAATCAAATTTATTATTACTGCTCATACCAACAATCTTTACTACTATTCCAATGATGAGAACCGCTATTGTAATATAACCAACTTGCAGTTTTAATATTCACGCTTGGGGTCTTACGATTACCTTTAATGTTTAATTTATTTTTAAGCCAAAGCCATGTGCTGTCCCAAAATTGAAACAACCCAACATCAGTTGAGTTATCTCTGTTTATATTAACAGCATTTGGTCTGCCACTGCTCTCACAATAAATAATAAGTAGTGCTTCTCTTACATCTTCTTTTTTAAAATAAAGGCTGACACTTTCCTCCCATTCAATAACATTCAAAATTTTTTCATTATTGTTTAAACAGGAAGCATAAACCTTTATTTCATTTAGTGTTTCTTGTGTTGGCGTTGCACATAGTATCAACGAACTCAATACAACGCCAAACATTAGAACTCCTTACCGCTACTTTCTTCGTTTTTAAATGTTTTTTTAAGTAAGTTTCTAAATCTATTTACTTCATTCAATCTCTGTGTTTCAAGTTTTTTCATTATTTCGTGTAACTCACCTATCATAAGTGTAGCCTCAAACTTGTCCTCACTGTTGACAAAAGTAAAATCAACCTTGTATAAATCTACCCAACTAAGATATATCTCACCATAAACACTAGGCAATGTAAAAGACATACCGCCTCTTTCTTTGTCTAATCTTTTAGCTAACCAATCACTGCTATCAATTTCTAGTTCAGTAAATATACCAACTAAACCATTAAAGCCATAATCTGTTTCGCTTTTTTTAGGTTTACTATCATTATTAGAATGGGATTTCATCTTGCTTTCCTCCACTGTATTTCCTTTCTTCAGCAGTAGTGATAATTGCATTGCACCTCACATCTGACTTGTAATAGGTCTTCTCATCTATTTGTTTAAACAAAAAGACACACATTTCATTATTTTGCGTGTCAATTACTACAGGTCTTTCATTTTGTTTTGGGCATTGCAAACCCTCGACAACTAACTTGCATTTTCTATCTAAAGGTGCGGCTTTATCAAAATCGTAATTAGGATAACGCACCTTTAATTTTTCTTTAAGTTTTTCTATGTTGATATTTGTTTGTTCTAAAGCCATGTACTAGGAACTTCTTTTTCGCCTTTAGAACCAATGTAACCTCCCCAACCACAACCACCTGCGTTGTTCCAATTAGTACAGGTGAAGTCAGGTATGCCACCAAACTTCGTTGAGTTATCAGCTTTCTTTTGTCTGTTATCCTCTATGTTGTCAGTTTTTTTACATTGTGGGCATACTTTTGCGTGGCTCTTAACCTCGCCAAAAACATCTTCTACAATCTCTTTGTCGCTAGGTTCTTCTACAACAATTTTATTTTTGTCTTGTGCTTGTGCTTGATAAAACAAATCTAAAAAGTTATCTAATTCAAAACTTGTCCATTTTCCCATGTCTGTTTCATTTGTTTGTTTAAACAAGTTCCATGCCTCTAGCTTGTACTTGCCTCTAAGTTCACTATCCTCTTCTGCGTGTTGCAATTCGTTAGTAATTCTTGTTAAATAATCTTCTTTTGTAGTTTCCTTAACAATTTCTTTTGAAGAATTATCTAATTGTTTTATTACTTTTTTTGTTTCTTCTTCGGCATAATGTTCTTCTTCTGTGCTCTCACCCACCCATAGATGAAGCCCAAGTCCAAACCTCATGCAACATCTTTTAATGCTGTCGCTAACTGCAAGTTTAAGAACTTCGCTTTCAGTATTGTTTTCAAGTTGATACTTACTTACATCACCAACCTCTTCTACAACACCTAATCCCTCTATTTCAAGTCTGCCTTTAGCACCGACAATAGCATTGTCTTTGCCTCGTATTTCATCAAAAGTAAAGTTGTATTTGCCTCCAATGACTTCTACTAATCTCTTAGTGTACAAGTGATGGGGAACATATTCGCCAAACTTACCCTTTGGCGCAGGTCTTACATCTTTCTTGTCAAAGTCTTTTATTAATTTCTTGTGTGTTTCTTTATCCATTTGCTCTTTCCTTTTCTATAATTTTGTAAACCCTTTGTCTACTTATATTTAAAACATCTGCAATTTCCTGTACTCTGAACCCACTGTTTAAACAAGCAGCAATAGCTTTGCTACGATTGGCAATACAAACATCTAAGTTTGCTTTGCTTCTCTCATACAATTCTTGTGATTGTTTTAATACTCTAATTTCTTTGTGCGACATTATTCTTTCACCTCCTCATATTTTGATGATAAAACTTTATGACCTTTCATATTGTTTATGTACATAATTAAAAAACTTACTGCACCCTCGCCTTGTCTTACCAAGTTTTTAGTGTCAATTTCTATGCCCAAAGTTAATTTCATCTTAGGCAATGTTTATCCTTTCTTGATATATTTCCACAGGCAATGATGTTTCGTATGCCGAAACTTGTATGCTAGGCATTACTTTCTTAAAAGTAATAAGTTTTGTAGTTGTATTGTTAAAGACTTCTAGTTGTTTAAACTGTGCCTTTGCAATGTCATTTATTTCTATGCTGATAGGATTTTCATCTATAATCTTATCTTCATCAGCGTTGTACTTATACAAAAACGATATAAGACTTCCTACTTCTAAATTATGAAATCCTCTTGCGTTTTTGTTTGACTTTCCTACTGCCATTATTCCTCCTCTAATTCTTTAGCAACTTTTATTGTGTTCTCGTTATGGTCTTTAACAAACTCATCTAACAACTCTCTAATTCTTTGCGGATTTGTTTTTTTAAGGTGGATTGTTTTTTCTACTACTTGTCCACCACAAGCATTAGCTAACTTGATAGCCCATGCTTTAAGCAGCTTTGGCTCATCAAATATATTAGGCATATTTTTCCTCCCTTTACCTATTGTTGTGTTTAACTGTTTATTGGTTCTAATTCGTATAAAGAAACAATAAAGTAGTTAGAACCTGTATCTTTTAACTCTCTAACTTTTTGCTTTGCTTCCTCTTTAGTTGTAAACTTCCATGAGAAAACACTGCTGTCAAAGATTGATACACTCTTAACTAAGTATTTCATACCCACTATGGTAACAGGTATTGAATTATACAACAAGTATTTACTACGATTTCACTGTTTGTTTAAACAACCTGTCTTTCTTGTTCTAATTTAATATACTTATCAATTAACTTTATAAAACTTTTTACTGCGCTTAACTCGACATCAAGTTCTTTTGTTTCACTGTCAATTTGGTGTTGTTGACTAGCAACAATCTTTTTAAAACCAATTAATTCTGCCTCCCATTTTTTTACTGCTATTCGTAAAACTTTTAGCATTGTCATCTTTCCACCTCCTATTAATTAATAACCATGAAAGCCCTGTTAGGATTACCACTAAAATAATCCAATACCACCCATAGTTCATTTAAATTGCCCAATCTTTAATATATGATTTATGTTTTCTTTTAACTAATCCACAGTCACAATTTGCAGAAAAGATTGTATTATCTTTTTTTTTAAGAAATGCAATAATTTTTCTTAAATCATTAATACCGCTTGTATGTGTACAAATTTCTTCTTCTTTATCTAAGAGTTCTTTAACATATTGAGTGTTACTCATTATTCCTCCCTCGCTTGTGGTCCGCTTGTGGTCCGCTTGTGGTTTATATTTTTGTGTACAGCTACCACTATAGTCGTAGATATTTATATAGTTAATAGATATTTACCATAATGGTAGCTGTTTAAACAGCTATCTACTTTCAGTCGGTCAGCAACAGGGCTGTATTTTTACTCACCTCTTACTTATAGATAGCTTGTAACACACAGATACGAGTATCTCACTAAGTTCCGATACTGTTGAATTACTCTATGTGCTACAAGCTACTTATACTTCATAATATTTTTACGAGTAACTTAGTGTTTGATTGCAATTAAGCCTTTTCAAGCTCTGTTCTTTGCAGGTAGTTTCTTTTGCGATACTTTGGAATGAGGCAGTAGACTATTAGTAAGTATTCAGCGCCATTGGATAAATACAAACCTCACTAAAGCGTTCATCAGGTAGTTTCGATAAGCGACTATGAACAAGTACGAACCACTAAGCTACTCATAAAAATACTATTTATGCTCTTTGTTTAAACAAAGCGAAGGGGATAGTCGAGGCACCAACTATCCCAATCGCTATACATTAATTATGTGTTTTGACTTTCAGGCACAAAACCATAAAAAAAACCTTTCATGTAGATTTCTTTGTTGTCTTGTAGCCAACTAGCGACATCATTAGGAACTAACTCACATAATTGTTTGACACTAGCCATGTTGATTAAGCCACTTTCTCTAACACTAGAGATAGCCTCATACACATTATCAGGGATAACCAACTTACCCTCTGCTGTTTCGGTAGCCATTTGTCCTCCTTTATAGTTACCACAATGCTGTTTGTTTAAACAAACAGCACTAGCTAACTACTTATAGTTCTACACCTTCCTTGTTAAATGTTTTATCTATACTAGGAACATATAATATTCCATCTTCTTTTAATAAAGATAATGTATTTTTAAACCACTCATCATTTCTTTTATGTTCAAGTTCGCTTAATGTTTTATAATATTTTTTGCTCCATGACATTTTTGCCTCCTTTAGATTATTTTTTAAGTTCTTTGATTATTTCTAATGCTTCTTTTTTATTAGGATTTATGTTATACATATCCCACTCTACAATTTCTTGCAATCTGTTTAGCTTTTCATTCATATCAACTCCTTACCTTGTGTTAGTAATTACCTTGTTGTAACTACTATAAACCCCGCTGTTTAAACAACGAGGTCTAACTAATTACAATTAGTATGGTGATGGGTATGGCGGTTGTTCAGTCGCAAACAAGTCATTATAATCTTGCTTGGATAGAACACGCTTTGCCTCCTCTAAAGTAAGAAAGTGTTTATCTTTTGGATTACCGCAATCGATATCCTCCATAGATATTCCAAAGTTGTGATTAGATACAGTGGCACTGTTTAATAATCTAATATCTCTAAAGGTCTGTTCATCAGTTAGACCTGCTCTTTGAACTTTGATACTTTCTTCTATATATCTAGTATCTACATTGATACCTAGTTTGCCATTAAGTGAACGCCACTGCTGTAACGCATGGTCATTACTCTCTGCCGCAACTATATGTACATCAATAAAATGACTAAATACACATTTAGCTTGAACTACATATTGTTCTACCATCTAATGCCTCCTTAATATTGTGATGATATTTATCTGTTGATAAATATCGTTGAACGCTCATTGTTTAAACAAGCGCTCTACGATATCTATTGATAATCTTTGCGCAATTTTAGTGGTAAGTCTACAACTGTAGAAGAACCACAAGCCATACAACGAAAGTTATCGCCAACTTTCTTGTATACTGCCATAGATACACGACTGATTAAGCCAAAACCCTGCGCAATAGATTTGTCACTAGCACCTATACAAGCCTCTGCACCTGTACATTTAACTGCAACTGTAGTTGAGCCAACACCCTCTTTTTGCTTGATAGCATAATGAGGAAGTAAGCCTAACTTTTTGATGAAGTCTTGTATAAGTAGAGTAAACTGCGGTCCTGCAACGGTCGCTGTAGGAATACCATCCGCACCTAGATAATCTATAATGATTTTCTTAAAGCGGTGACCATGTCCTGTGCCAACAGGCAGCACTGCATGAGTTACCTCATGTGCAACTATCTGCGCAGTTTCGATACTTTGGGCAAGTGAAGTGCCTGTGCGAGTAGGGCAGATGAAGATTTCTCTAACATTGCCTTCGCTGTGTTCTTCATAATGACATACGCCAATAGCTTTGGCTTTACCTTTTGGCATAAAGCCGATAGATAATTTAATGACATCACGAGCAACTTCGCATACAAACTCTTTGCTTATTTCATTATAGATAAAATCTGCAACCTTGTTAAGCCATTCTTCACGATTACCTTTGAAGAAATGAATTTCTTCTTGTGTATCTGTACTAGATTTTTGTTTTGTTTCCATTGTGTTTGCCTCCTATATATTTATTGTACACTCATAAAAATTATAAGTGTATCTATCTACTCACTATTTGTTTAAACAGTGAGTAGTTAGATATTTAATTAACCTCTTTTATTATATTTATAGATTTAGTTATAGATTTACTAAATTCATCTTCATAATAAAAAGGATGTTGAACTGATTGAAGAACTTCATCAATTAATGAGGTTATCTCATCATATGACCTATTCTCAAACAAAGATAAACATTTACCAAATAAAACAAAGTCTTGGTTATGAACATATTTTTCAAAGTCAACAGTAAAAGTATCGTTTAAATTTGTCATTGTATTGTGTGCAATGTTTACAAAATCATTCCATACATTTGCCTCACCTGGCGTACCATTCAAAGACCAATCATAAGCTTTTCTTAGTATTTCTAATTCTATCCATCTTTTCATTTTGCCTCCTATAATTTGCTTTATAAATAGCTTGATGCACACCCTCAATGTGTATCAAGCTACCTATTAATCCATACTGACTTGAAACTTTTAGTCATTACAACTTCAATTCCAATATGGTTCTGAATTAATAAATAGCCTTAAATATAAGGCATAAATAGAATATGCGTACAGTCTCCTTTGTTTCTGTAAATATCCAATCTAAATCAATAATGTCAATTTTTTCGCTAGTGTTGTTGTTTTATGTCTTTCGACCAATCTTCGTTAGAAGTAGAGTTCTTACCGATTACACCCGGTCATTCTCTATGGGGTTTAGCGCCTGTATTTAGTATTTAGTTGAACAGCGCCTTGCCTGTACTTGCCTTGAACACTTTCTTAGGCTTTTTTAAGTAGATGTCTAAGTCCATCTCTATTGTGTTACTACTAACCTTAGGGGGATTTGAAATTTATGCCAACTTATGTTGACATATTTCTGAAAAAATATACTTAGTAAAAGCCTATAAACATTGACTATTACAGGTGCATGAAGAATTATTTATTTTTTTTTGAAATAATCTTTAATTTGCGGTGACATTTCTTAGGCGTAACTTTCTGCGCCTAAGATTTTTTTGGTGCTGCTGTTAGATTTGAAAAGAATAATAATGTGCTGATATCAATGTTAGTGTACCCTCTGCCTGTTTGTGTTTAAACAACTACCAAATACAGCCAAACTGTACCCACAATATGATGTAGCACTATATATAGTGTGCATACTTACACAACACAATATATGGGCTTGGTGCCAACAAACACAAGGGCTTGGGGTAGGGTTTAATGTGCGTGGGCGCTCTTTTTATGTGTGTGTTCTTTAAAAATATGCTGTTAACTAGGCAGTAAAATAGCCACCTAAAGTGCTTGTTTAAACACTTATAGTGATTATCTAAAATAAGTAGAAACTAGACACAACTAACCCTGTGTCATCCCTCCCAACCGATAACAAATCTGTTTATGACTTATTGTAAATATATGAAGTAATAGCCTCTAACGCTAGTTACTATGGTCAGGCAAATCCACTTTATTGAAGTTTTTATCTGATAAATCTTTCCTAGTGCCTGAAATCTATCATGTTTGTTTAAACACTATACCATAAAATATTTTTTTGTGGGGATTTCCTTACCAAGTAAAGGAGGAAACCAAAGTAAAAAAATCCCTATCTTATTTTACAGATATGTTATAGTGGATGTTAGGAATATTCATTTTCCTTTCAAGGACATGTTTAGCCCTTTCTATTGTGTATACGAAATGGGTGTGACAGGCAACTGCTACACCCATTAGTATTGTCAAAAAAATTTTTTTTACACCTACTTTCTGCTATAATAAATATGCTTTTAGAAAGTCTAAAAGTATCGTGTATGAGGATATACGATTAGAAAAGAAAGTATGCTTTTCATCATATAGCATTTGTGATTATGTG
>CEUT01147852.1_pt1 | contig 11154 bp, 5 predicted proteins | sample 531401 | NCBI WGS metagenome assembly CEUT01 (sample SAMEA2622821, study PRJEB7988) | marine metagenome | biome: marine biome (ENVO:00000447); feature: surface water layer (ENVO:00002042); material: "saline water (ENVO:00002010), including plankton (ENVO:xxxxxxxx)" | depth 5 m | reverse complement strand
ATTCTAAAAGAAAACTTTCTAACAGATTTCTTTAAAAAAATGTTTCGCAGTACAGGTGAAGATAAAGTTATGAAAAAATTAAAAAAAGTACCTGGAATGGCTGCAAAAATTAAACAAGCAGCAAAAGATATGAGAGCTTTAGATAAAGATATGAATAAAAGAGGTTATATATGGAAACCAGAAAAAGGTGGGTGGGTTGATAAAAAAACAGGTAAAAACCCATTCGGTGAATTTTAAAAATACTTTTCAATTATAGGGAAAAATTATGGCCGAAAAAGATATACCAATAAATGACCAATCCGTTGATGATGCATCCTCAAGTATCGGTGAAGCGATTCAAAGTGCCGGGTCGGAGATTTCAAAAAAGATAAAGAAAAATCTTGTATCTGGAGGTGATAAACTTGTTGATAATTTTCTAAAATCTCTTTCTTCAACTGTAGTTGAAATGAAAACTGAATTAGAAAAGGGTGGTGATGGAATTTTTAGTACAGATAAGGCACAAGAAGTAGGAAAAGCTTTTGCTGAATCTGCAGAGGGTCTTGCTTCTGGTATAGTATCTTCTGAAGACTTTAAAAAAATAGCAGAAAACCTTCTTTCTATTATAGGACCAGATTCACAATTAGCTAAGGATATTCAAACAACATTAAATAATTTAGAAATCAAAGATGTAAGAGATAAACTTAAATCTGGAATTGATGAGGGTGTTGAGGGTGCCCTGCAGAATTTGCCGTCCAATTGGTTTACTAAAGCGATAGGTATGGATGCAGCCATTAACGATGGGGCCAAAGAGTTTTTTCAAAAATTTTCTAAAGCAGGAATGGCAGTTGGTCAATTTATTTCTAAAAATTGGAAATTAGCATTAGGAGCAGCATTAATTGCAGGTGCATTCTTAGCAATAGATGACCAAGTTAATGCTATTGGTGATAACTTTGGTGCTGTAAGTAATCAGATGCAAGCCGATTTAATCACATTACGAGCAGATTTTGCTAGATTAGGAATGTCTGCAGAAGATTTGGCTGCCACCGTACAAGGATTAAGTGGTGATTTTGGTCTATCAGTAGAAAGGGCAAAAGAGTTAGCACCTGGTATTGCAGACACATCTAAAGCATTAGGGGTAAGTGCTCAAGAGGGTACAAAATTAGTTGGAATACTAATGAAAACATCAGGTTTATCAGCAGAACAGGCACAGAATTTCTTAAAGGGTGCAGAAATGATGGCAAGAACTGCTGGAATCGCACCTGGTGTTCTTATGAAAGATATAGCAAATGCCAGTGAAGAGTTTGCACTGTTTTCAAAAGATGGTGGTGAGAATATGGCAAAAGCTGCAGTTACTGCAAGAAAGTTTGGTATGGAATTATCTACTCTTGCTAAAACTGCAAAAGGTTTATTAAATTTCCAAGATAGTTTAAATGCAGAATTAGAAGCAAGTATAATGATAGGTAGGAACATCAATCTTCAAAAAGCAAGACAACTTGCACTTGAAGGTGATATAGCAGGTGTTGCAATGGAGATTTCAAGAATCGTAGGAGGTCAGGCAGAGTTTGAAAAAATGAGTGTTCTTGAAAGAGAAGCATTGGCTAATGCAGTTGGTTTAAGTGTAGAGGAATTATCTAAATTTGTAAGTTTACAAGGAAAATCAAATGCAGAATTAAAAAGAACAACTGATTTTGATGTATCGGAAGTTGTTGGTGAGGATGCAATTGGTAATGTAACACAATTAAAAAATGAATTAGAAGTTGCTAAACTTCAAATATTAGGATTTGTTGCATCAATTGCAAATCTTGGTGGGATATTTGGAGATGTAAATCCTCTTGTACAAGTATTGATTTTAGGTACACTTGCATTAACAGCATATTTTGGATTTTTAATAATAAAAACATTGGCACAAGCAGCGGCAAATAGATTTTTGGCCAAATCATTTGAAAAGTTAGGTAAGGCAAAAGCAAAAGCAGATGTGCCGCCAAAAGGTGGTGGTATTGGGAAAAGTTTAATGAAAATGGGAAAAAATTTACTTCCATTGGCAGGCTCAATGATTCTGATTGCAGGTGCAGTTTTCATTTTAGCTAAAGCATTTCAAGGATTTAGTGATGTTACTTGGGATGGAGTTTCAAAGGGTATAACCGTGATGGTTGCATTTACAGCAATGGTATTGGTTATAGGTGCTTTTGCGGCAATAGGTATAAAACTTTCTCTTGCAATATTGATATTGGCTGTTGCTGTAGGTGTATTAGCTTTAGCAATGATGGGATTTGCCAAAGGTTCTGAAATGTTTATTCCCTTTTTAGATTGGGTAGTAGAGAATGGGCTTGCTGCGTTCTTCCCATTAATGGCACTTGGTCTCGCATTTAGTTTATTATCTACTTTGTTACTTTTTGCATCGGCTGGTATTTTAATTGCATTACCAGGTTTGATAATTTTAACAGGTTTCTTGGCATTGATGACAATTATTCTACCAGGTATAGCATCGGGTATGGAAACATTTAGTACCGCACTTACACCTTTACTTGATAGAGTTGGAGAAGTTGGTCAACTTGCAATAGCACTTGCAGGTTTAGCAGGTTCAATGTTTATGTTATCAGGTGCGTTATTGGCAGTTGGATTGGCTGGAGTATTTGCATTACCTACTCTTATGGCATTAGGAATAGGTGGTGGTATGTTTCTTGCTACTACTGGTGGTGATGGTGGAGCAGAAGGTGAAGGTACAAATACAAAAGATTTATATGACCAATTAGTACTGATGAATGGAAGATTAGCAACTCTTGAAGAGAACTTTCATAAAAATTGGGTGCCAGCAATTGTGGAATCTAATGTGGATGGAGCTAAGAAAGGTGCTAAAGAACAAGGTAGAATTATGACACAGAATTTAGGGTTTGCAGATTAATGGAGATAATAAATGTCATTTAAAAAATTACAAAACATATTTACAGAATCTGATAAGTTCAATCAAATAGTTGAACCATCTGTAACAAATGTTCAAGATAGTATTCCTAATGAATTATCTCAAATGCAAGAATCTCAATTAGATACAAAATTTTCAGAGAAAAGAGTAGAACAAGTACAGGCTGGATTTGGAGCAGGAGTTGATTTTTTACCAAATGATAAAGCAAGTGGTTTTGATGTAAGAATTGAACCAGGTCAAACTTCATTTAATAATGTTACTCAAACACCTATCAGTAATAGAGGGATAGGTGGTTCATTAGGAGATGGTTCTTTTGAACCAAGTGTTCCACTTCAAACTCGTTTTGATTTAAATTTTGAAAATTTACGAAATATGTCAGAAAGTAATTTAGGAATTGATGGAATACTTGGTAGTGGGATTGCATCTAATACTTTAATAGGTCAACCTGTAGAATTTCAATCACTACTTAATACTTTTGCAGAATCAAGATTTTCTCAAGATATTATAAATCAAAGTCAATTTGGTATTGAGGGTTCAATTTTTGAAAGACCTATATTTAATTTTGATTTCGCATCAGGTAAATCTAAACTTGAAGCTATATTAAATCCACCAAAGAAAAAACTCTCTAAAAAAGAATTAATAAAACAACAATTAAAAGCAAAAATTGGTGAAGAGTTAGATAAGAAAAAAACAGAATATTTAGATGATTTAAAGAAAAATGTAATGGCAAAATTAGAAGACCCTACAACTTCTCTTTATAAAGGAATTTCAGGTGTACAAACAAAAGTATTCTCTTCAGTTGAAAAAAATATTGGTGCATTTGGTAATAGTAGGATTGCTAATTTTATTACAAAAAAAACAGGTGACCCTAATGTTTTAAGTGAGGCACTTGGTGGAGCAAAAGACCAACTTGCAAGTGTAAGGGCATCAACTGATTTGGTTAATTTGGCCAAACAAAAAATACCTAATATAATTGATGATGCAAAAAAGAAGGTAACTGATACTCAAAAAAATCTATCTACTGAAGACCCTGTCGCTCCAGGTGACCCAATACCTAAATTAAGATTTTTTGCTTGGGATGAGTTTTATAATAAAGACCATACAAGTAAATCACCTGGTTATCATTATGGACCAAATGTTAATCATGCCAATTTAGACCTTCGTTATCAAGGACAAGGTGATATATTGGAATCAAGTATAATATCAAGAACATCAGATATAACGGGTGGTAAATTAAAAAATTTACTTGGAGATAAATTTCATACAAAAGAACCTTATATAGTTTATAATATTCCTACTGAATCAGGTAAGGCAAAAAGTGGAGTTAAAAAAATAATAGATGAACTTATAAGAGCAGCAGAGAGATATTCACCACTTAAAAATGCTATAACTGATGTGGAAAGAATTGGTAAGTATATGTCATCGGCTAGTGGACTTGCTTTTATTGCAAAACAAGAATTACTTGGTGCTTTAAGTAAAACGGTTCATGTCAAAACAGATGAAAATGGTGAAAGACGATTAGTTCGAGGTAGACAGAGATATAACGCTTTTTATGGGCCAATTCGTGGCACATTGGCAACTGTAGGTTCAAGATTAGTTCAAGGTGGTGAAAATGTTTTATATACTCGTACTCCACCCGCACAGGCTGGTGAGATAACATATTATGCAGGTGGTTTCCCAACAACTATGGCGAATAGTAAAGGTGGAAGAGGAAAAGGTGAACCTGAAATTCCAATTGAACAAACTATGGAACAAAGTTTTACTGGTGCGAAACCTTTAAAAGTTTTAACAAATACAAGGGCATTGGAAATTGCAGCACAAGAAATAGTTGCAAAAGAAATAGGATATGGTAAGGGGGGTACATTAAAAGCCAAATCAAAAGGTGGTGATAAACATACACTTGCACCACTTGGAAAAGGAGTAGATTTAGCAGTAGCCTTTAGAGATATAGGAACTTTTATACAGGCAAATGATTATGAGAAAGAATCAAGTGGAATGCCATTTTATTTTAAAGATTTAAGAGATGATTCTTACCTTATTTTTAGAGCATATATATCAGGTTTTACAGAGGAAATTGCTCCTACTTGGAACAATACAGTTTATGTTGGAAGAAGTGAACCTGTTTATAATTATGATTCTACTGAAAGGTCATTAAGTTTTACATTAAAATTATTTGCACATACTGAAGATGAGTTGAGTGCAATATATATAAAAATGAATAGATTAACTTCTATGTGTTATCCAGAATATATGGTGGATACAGAACTATTAGGTGGTGGTCAAGAAATATTTTTCAAACAAAGACCAAAACCACCATTATTAAAATTAAGAGTGGGAGAGTTAATAGGTAAAAGAGATAATGAGGTAATTGGTTTTATAAAAAGTTTATCATATAGTTATCCTGATAACTCGCCTTGGGAAACAAAACCAGGTAAAAGAGTTCCAAAGTATGTTGAGGTAACGATTGGTTATCAAGTAATTCATGCAACTGTACCGAATTTACAATTTGCATTACCAGGTAATCCTACAGGTGAAAGTTTTTATGGTATTACAACTACAAATCCAACAACTACTGATAACGGTGTGAATAATCCAGGCCAAGGCAGTGATACCAATATTCCAGCTAATACACCATCGGGTGTACAATTTCAAAATCAAACCAGTAATGGTGGTATAGAAGATTTAGGACCACTTTAAGGAGTTTATAGATGAGATATTCAAAAACAAAAACATTAATGAAAGATGGAGTACGATATAGAGGCACAGCCGAATATCCGAAAATAGAAGAATCCGATACTGATATTTTTGTGATTACTCAATATGGAGATAGATTGGATACTATTGCATTCGATTTTTATGGTGACCCACAACAATGGTGGATTATTGCAAAAGCAAATGGTTTAACAGATATTAATATAGAACAAGGAAGTTCTTTAAGAGTGCCGGTTTTAAGAAATACAATAAAAGTGAGGTAATAAATGGGTATCAAAAGTAGAGCATTTGGTGCAGAAATACCTGTAAGGGTTAAGAAAAAATTAGAAGCACGTCAAAACGCAGCAGCCACAAAAATAAATCCTCTTGAAACAATTCAGAAGTCAAGATATTCAGATGATGCGGATAAGGATGCAGATAATTTAACCTACGGTGATTTGTTAAATAATCAATTTGGTGGTATAGCAGATTTATCATCACGAAAACCTTTTGCCAGATTATGGACTGCGATAAATATAAAAGAAGTTGTAAAAGGAACTGTAGACGGTGTAAGCTATCCAAAGAAAAAACATCAGTATAAAGATAGTGGAGATTCAGAAGAAGAGATTATGAGAAAGATAGAATCGGATTTGGCTAATAATCCAAATCTATATTTTAACTCTGTTAAAAAAGAAGTTAATTTATTAGAAGACACTATGAATAAACCAGCATGTTATATCATTGGTAATAATCAGTTAAATGTTTTACAAAATGAAAGAGAATTAGATTCTATTCAAAAAGAGAGTCTTTCTGATACATATAACTATTATGATATATTTCCACCAGAATTATCTGATGGGCCTACAGATGGTTCAAAACAATTACATCATCACAATGCACCTGCAGGTATTATAAAAGTTTCAAGTGAAACACAAGGTTCATTTGGTCAAACAATAAAAACAACTGTGGAGTTTAAAGTGTTCAGTTTCAGAGATTTTGAAAGAATATATTCAAGATATTTTTTAAGACCAGGTGCTCAAGTATTTTTAGATATGGGTTGGAATAATATAACAGATTTATACAATCCTAGCGACTTACTTGAAAATAATATTGATTTGGAACAAAAACTTTATGGTGATGGAATGAATGGAGAAGAATTGGGAGAAGTTGAAAAGCATGGTGGTGATTTAAAAATCTTAATGGGAAATGTTGTAAACTTTGATTCCAAAGTAACAAATAATGGAATTGATTGTTCTATTGAATTTGTTTCAAAAAATACTGCATTGTTATCTTCTAATGTTAATCAATACACAAGAAAAAAATTAAAAAATGGTTTAGATATTGAGGTATTGAGATGGGCAGTAAATTTTTATGATGAAGAAAAAGCAGGCTCATCTGCACAACAAGGTACTGATGGGGCAAGTGGTGAAGAATTAGCTGCAGCTGCAGGTGGTTGGAGTTTAAGTACTCAAAGTGAAGATGAAGTCAGAACAGTAATGAATAGGTGGGCATATAAAAATTTATCTTCAAAAGGTATCGCAGGTAAAAGGGCTTGGATACCAGGTACGAATGGTAAAAGATTGGGTGTATTTCAGGCAGGTAATGAAGAAGAAAATAAATTATTTATTTCAATAGGATGGATGGAGGATAATATCTTAAATTCTTTATTTGGTAATGTAACACCTAAAGGTGAGGTGCACGGTCATTCTAAAAAGTTTAATGGGGAGGGTACATTTCAAGTAAAATTTGATTCAAGTAATTCTTTTGTAGGTTTTAATGAATTTCTTCAGAAAGCACAACCATATAAAGGCCTTGAAAATTATTTTTTATATCCACTAAATTGGGATGGTACAGGCGATAGTAGTTATACTTATAATCAAAAATTAGGTAAAGTACCAAATGATAGAAAGAGTGAAAGTGGTAGGTTTATAAAATCTTCAAATGGAAGTTTTTATACTACTAAAGATACAAAACAAGGTCGAATACCTATAAGAGAGTGTTTTGTTTCTGTTGATACAATAAAAAACGCTGTTGAAGATGCACCAGATGCAAAAACACTTATTGGAAAAATATTAGGTTCAATAAAATCAGGTACAGAAGATTTAATAGATTTAAGTATTAGAACCACAGATGATACTGGTACTAAATATGAAATTTTTGATAGAAATATAGGTACTGATTCTTCCATAGATGATACTACCGATTGGTTTGAGCAAATGTTTATATTTAATGCAGCTTCACCTGGAACACAAGTTAAAACTTTTGATTTAGGATTTTCAATGCCAAGTGGTAATTTAGCAAATCAAATTGCAATACAACAAATGAGTGGAAAAGGTTCAATGACTCCTTTAAATGAATTGGTTGACAGTTCTTTGGCACTTGAACAATGTTATAGAACGGGTATGGCAGATTTGTGTATGGAATATATGCCAAATGTTGGTGATGCAGTTTATAGAAAAATGTTAATAAGAGAAATGTTAGATGCAGAACGAGCATCAAGAGGAAGTAATCCAATAATGTTTTCAAATCCGGCTGTTATGAAACAATTAAAGAAAAAAGATAATGGTACAACTTGGAAACCAGATATAAACAGGTCAGGTGGAACTCAAACATATAAACGACAAATGTTTGCAGCTACAGATGATAGTATAGCGGCAAACGAAGAAATTGCAAGTGATATATCAATAGGTTGGAACGCATTAGTAGGTAATAATGCTGAGGCTCAAGGTTTTGGTTCTGTTGAAGAAACAGAATATGATGAAAATAGAGAAGCAGAATTAGCAGCAATGAAAGGAAAAACACAAGTGGGTTCTCTTGTTGAGTATTGGATGAATCAGGCAAAACAGAAAATGTTTGCAGATAGAAAAAATATTTTACCTATAGAGTTAACTTTAGATTTGTATGGGCTTGGTTCTGTATCACCTGGTTCTATTTTTCGTATGTCTTATATTCCAAAAATATATTTTACAAATTGTTATTTTCAAGTGATGAATGTGAGTGATGAGTTAACATCATCGGGTTGGACAACATCACTTAAATGTCAAATGAGAATTAGAGATATAGTTAAAAAAGGTAAATATTATAGAACTGCTGTATCAGGTGAACCAAGTTCAGGTCGAACTACACCATCTGGAGATGATGGAGCTCCTACAGGTCATACCGGTGGTGCTGTAATGGGAAATATGCTAACAGATGTTATATCACCATCATTTGATAAAGAAAAAGTGAAGGATAAACTTACAGCTGGGGATTATCATCCAGCAAACAACGATACTCAACTGATGGCAGATTATGATGCAGAAGTTGAAATATCACCTGGAATATTTTCATCAGGTGAACTTAAATATTTACAATTATCATCAACAATTTATAAAAATATGACAGAAATGAAACTATTAGATTTAGATGAGGATTATAATGTAGATGTTGCAATTTTATTTAAGGCAAAAGCAGATTTCAATGGTGAGTTTGGTAGGTCTGCTCTTTATTTCATTCATAATGAGGGACAAGATGGTGAAGAAATTTTTGAAAAATTCAAAGATTCTGGTGCAGCTTTAAAGAAACTTATCAATAATGAAAGTAGACAAACAGTTGAATGGGATGATGATGGTTGGGAAAATGGTGAACAGGCATATGTTCTTGAACTACATCCTGAATCCGATGTGGTAAAAAAGAATGATTTGATGCTATTTATGTGTAAAGGTGAAAGAGTACTTATTATGAGAAAGTTTGACCATTTGGCAAAAATAAAAGCGTTTGGTGAACTTGGTTCAAATAATCCGGCTGATAATTGGGATAGACAAGGTTCATTTTGGGGTGATACAACTACCAAACAAAAAACTTGGGATTAAAATTAAAATAAGCGTTGTATTTTAAATAAAAAGGTTGTATATTGTAGTATGGAAAATTGTTATATTGTAATACCTGTGTTTGCAGACCCTTTCTTACATCCCTTACATAAGAACAATAAGTTATCGTTTTTATACACAAGAGGGTGGAATCCAAAATCAAATGAATTTGGTAAAACTCGTATTTATTCAGAATTAAATCCTGATTCTACAGAGATGTGTGAAGATATTAGTTGGTTATCTAAAAAGGAAGGATTAATAATAACTCCTGATTCTAAAATACTTCAAGCAATACTACCAGAATATAGATGTGTTTTAGATGTGAAACACGCTTATTGGTGGATGTATAACAAACCATTAGATTTGGATGTACGAAATAATGCAATAGATTTCTTGTCAAACAAGTTCTACAATGTAAAAAAACTTAACGAAGTCATACCATTATCGAAACATAAGGAGTATTGTAGTGAGATATGTAATAGAATTAGTGATTTTTTAGGTAAAGATTTAAATAAGTTAATGAAAGACGATAGTTGGTTTGCTCACGAAGGTAGTATTGATTCACTCAAAGCTTTTTCTAATATAGAGAAACAAGGTATCAAAGTATCTGATGATGTATGTGATATATTTGATGTAAGGGTAAAGAAACATATATCAGAGGGTAAATTATACTCACAATATAATCTATTGACGACAACAGGTCGTCCAAGTAATTCATTTGGTACAGTTAATTTTGCAGCTCTACAACCTAAACAAAGAGAAGCATTTATACCTGAAAACAATTATCTTGTAGAGTTTGATTTTGATGCATATCATTTAAGATTGATTGGTAATTTAGTAGGATTTAAATTTCCAACTGATATTTCAGTTCACGAATATTTTGCTAAAAAATATGGGTGTGAATATGATGAAGCAAAACAGAAGACATTTCAGATATTATATGGTGGTATTCGTGAGGAACATAAGAAATTATCAGGTTTCTTTGATTTGACATATGATTATATAAATGATAAGTGGAATGAAATAAATACTCATAATCTTGTTTTTACAGATATTTATAGACGGAAGATATTATTTGAAAACTATAAAGATTTAAATAGAAATAAACTTTTTAATTATTTGATTCAAGCTTACGAAACTGAAATGAATATCAAAAAGATTCTACATATTCAAGAGTATTTAGATGGTATAACTTACGATTGTAAGAAAAAGAAAACAAAATTAGTTTTATATGGATACGATAGCTTTCTATTTGACTTTTCAGAAGAGGATGGAGTAAAAACTTTGAGACAAATCAAAATGATATTAGAAGATAAATGGGATTTACCTACCAATAGAGTAGATTATGAACCTTATTTCTTGACGAAAATTAAAATGGGTGATACTTATGGTAGTATAAAGGATATTACAAAGAGGTTATAATATGAAATTAATAGAAGATATATTAGTAGAATGGGCGTATCGTGTTCACGATGGAATGCCGAATCCACAAAATCCAATACATTTAATAGAACTTCAAAACACTTTAGATGAATTAGGATTTCCAAAAAAAGTATCATCAAAACTTTTACAAAATTTAAGAGAGTTAGAATTTTCAGATAAAGCCGATTATCAAAAATATGTATCAAAATTAAAAACAGGTAAGATGAGACCAACAACAAAAGTTACAGTTGGTGATAAGGAAACAACTGCTGGTGATGTTGATAAAGAGATAGA
>CEUT01147854.1_pt1 | contig 11188 bp, 16 predicted proteins | sample 531401 | NCBI WGS metagenome assembly CEUT01 (sample SAMEA2622821, study PRJEB7988) | marine metagenome | biome: marine biome (ENVO:00000447); feature: surface water layer (ENVO:00002042); material: "saline water (ENVO:00002010), including plankton (ENVO:xxxxxxxx)" | depth 5 m | reverse complement strand
GGAGTTGATAAATGAGATGATTCCAATAGTTCCGGGTAAGATTATATTCATAATAGTATTTCTGTATTTAATATCTGGCTATCACGAAATATTTTTAGTTTACCCTATTGTGTGGAATTTTGTAGTTGGTATTAGGAATAAAATAAGATGTCAGTAAAATCCCCTTGTATACGAGTGTGCCAGATGCACACAGTAGAGGGTCTGGACTACTGTGCTGGTTGCTACAGAACTGTAGAAGAGATTCAATATTGGACGCAGTTTGAAGACCATGTAAAAGAATACATAGTTGAGCAATGTTCAAATCGCAGAAACCAGATACATGGACAGATGGGATTTGAGAAAAAAAACCCAAATAACACTTGACAAACAGCCGATGATGTTCTATAATGGTATTAGCGAGCAAACAATCCGACAAGGACTGAGAACAAAATGGAAAAGAAAAAAAGAGGCAAGCCTGTAAAAGTCTGCCCCGATTGTCAGATGCCGTGTCACGCTAGACTGGCTCAGTGTAAGAAGTGTGGATTTGTTTTTTACAAGAAGAAGAACGCCCCGATTGAAGATTGGAAATCTTTGGAGTGCGGAGACTATATTCGGGTCGTCGGCAGATCTGGAAGCTACTATATAAAGGGGGATGGCGACAAAATATACTTTACAGACGCTGGAATATACAATGTAAGACAGGTCCATCATAATGGACTAACAGTTGTCGGGACTGGAAAACAGTCCCACGGTTACGAGTTTCTCTACATGGGGAGAGAAAAAAGATCGTCTCTTTTGGACAATCTTTACAATAGTCCCCATAAACTACTTCGTGTTCCTTATAAAAGAAAAGGAGAGTCTTAATGACTACAGATTGGACTTCGCTTCTAAGTACGAAGCGGAATATTACTGCTGTTACCGAGTTTGCTCACGGTAAAACATCGGGGCGGCAATTTTATGCAGCTTTTGCTAATACGTCAAGCGGCGGAATTGTGCGAAGCCTGCTTAGGAATTATGGTGTTACTAAGGCTCGGACTTTGGCTCGTAAAGCTCTGTCTCGGCGTGCATCATCTACTAGTGTTTAATTTTTTTTTTCGGAGTTTTAAAACCAATGCTGAATAATCGAATTGTTCTCAAGGGAAACCTTACTAAAGATCCTGAATACAAAACCATTTCTGATAAAGAGTTGGTTACTTTTCGGGTGGCCGTCAACGAATCTATCGGAAACGGCAAAGAGGAAACGACCTATCTGGATGTAGACGGATGGGGAAGTCATGCTGCATATGCGCAGAATGTTACCCTAAGTAAGGGTGATCGTGTTATTGTTGACGGACGGCTCCGTCAGCGTAACTGGGAAGATAAAAACGGAGCGAGTAGGACATCCTACAGCGTGCTTCCCAGCACCTTTTCAAAGGTTGTGAAACCCTCGGGAATGTCGTCTAGCAAGATGCAAACATCTTCTTCGGAAGAAGAACTGACCTTCTAGACAACGCAGCGAAGGAGTTGAAGGTGGCACCATTATGGTGCCCCTTCTCTTTTACCATGAATAAAAACAACATCTTAGTACAAATTGCCAGAATCAATCAACAGATTTCAGATCTGTCTGATCGAGAGTACAATCCAGAGATGAGTATCTCTGAACAAAGAGAGATCGCCAAAAAGAAAAAGAAGCTAAACAAAACTAAGAAAAAGCTTTTTAGGCGACTAGACAGTGTGTAACATATTATGAAACGTTGATGGGATGTCGTTCCCATTCCTTTACGACTGCGCCTACTTTAGGGCGGTCAATTTCTCGCTTTTATAGGAGAACTACTATGAATAGTTTAGCAAATCGAAGCAATCCACTTTTCCGTGAACTTTTTTCCAACTCTATTGGGTTTGATCGTCTTTTTAATCATCTCTGCGATGCTAGCAATCAGGTGTTTCCGCCATACAACATCTCTCAGGACGACAAACATACCTACGTTGAGATGGCTCTGGCTGGCTACAGCAAAGAAAATATTAAAGTTGTGGTCGAAGACGCGATTCTCACCATCGAAGGATCAGCGACCCCCGAAGACGGGCGACAAGACATCCATAGAGGTATCGCCGCTCGCAGTTTCAAAAGAAGTTTCAGCTTGGGCGAATATGTGGAAGTAAAATCTGCGGAGCTAAAGGATGGTCTTCTTACCGTGGTAGTGGAGGAGGTGCTTCCTCCGGAAAAACAGCCCAAAGTGATTAACGTACTGTGAAACTTGATTATATAATCAATATAGCTCCCCTCATAGTGGCAATATTCTATTCCGTTGTGGGGGGATGTTATCTTATAAAAAAGGATTATGCTTGGGCGTTGGTTTGGCTTTCGTATGCCCTAGCCAACGTGGGGTTGATCTTAATAGGAATGAGGAAATGAAAAGACGCAAACATAAACAAAAGAAGCTAAGAACCAAACAGGAACGTAACAAGGCCAAGAAGCATGAACGTAGATTAAAACTTATTGAGCAAAGGAAAGCAGAAAGAGAACTGGCGGCGTTAGAGAGAGAAGCGGAAAAACTTCAAAACAAAGCTCTCGGTATAACTATAAGAAACGACAAACCAAGCGAGAACGAAGAGGAATAAGATGCAAAATACAGGAACTTGGAACTCAGATCTGTCAATTTTGTTTTTTGCCTGCCTACTTTTACCTATTGCTATGTATTTTTTGGGGGCATTTCTTCAGATGATTTCGCCGGAAACTCCCGCACAACCCCAACCGGCTCCATCGCCACCCAAACAGCCAAAGGCAAGCGTTCCCACATCTATCAGCGTGTCCCTGAACATGCCAAACTTCAAAGGTTTTAATTTAGCCTCACCACAGGATCGCGTAGCTAAGACTGGAAAGAAATCCAAGCCCAAATCCAAGACTAGGCGCAAATACAAAAATACCACTAAGCCTGAACATCCGACAACCGACAATGGTATTGTTTCTGATGCCACCTCTGCGTTAGTTGGCTTGGGATACAAAAAAGCAGAGGCTGTCAGATTGGTCAAAACGGCTATCTCCAAAAAGCAATACAATTCCTGTGAATCTCTTGTGAAAGATTGTTTTATGTGTATATCCTGATGCATTCATTACGGAAATTAACATGAAAAAGACCATCTTAGAGGCTGGCAATCAAATTGCCAACAATATAAACTCTCTCAGGTTCTCCGAAGAGGAGAAGCCTCCGATGAAGGTGTCCCCGCTTGTAACCATTGGCTGGGAGACGGTGCTTGCGGAGCCTCCGGCGAACAACAGCGATACAACGAAGCTGGAGCTTGAGCTACTTTCTAAAATTACAATGAGAAGAACTCAGTCTGAGCGAGATTTGGTTTATTTGGTAGACAAAGATGTCAAAGACTTGTTCTTCCCGCTCATGAGAAAGCACAATCTAAATTTCCCAGCAAAACAGATAGAAAAGCTGTACTATGATATAGTACACCCCGTTATAATGAATTTGAAATGGCAATACAATCGGCCTAGACCTTATCAGCTAGCACCAAAATACGGTATACAAATTTCTATTCTCAAGACAGATACCCACAAGACTCCCGCCTACCCATCGGGGCATACAGCGTATGCTGCAACATTTGCGTCGGTTTTGGCGGAACTGTATCCCAAATATTCCTCCGATTTTTATGAGCTGGTAAATATTGCTGGTAAGGCGAGAGAATTACAGGGTGTGCATTATCCGTCAGATAACGACGCCTCAATGGTGATTGCATCGGCGTTATGGGAAAACGTCAAATATAACATATAACAACACCCAAGGAGACTCGAATGCCTCTACCAAGCCGCAACAAAGATGAATCTAAAGAGAACTTTATTTCTCGATGTATGTCTGACGACAAAGTAAAAACAGAATTCCCTGACCAGTCTCAACGGGTTGCGGTCTGCACATCAAAAGCCATGGAAAATGCTCAATCTATGGAGATCGCTGATGTCGTTTATAATATTGAAATGTTTGGCTTCACAGAAGACATCAACGAGGAAAACTTCTATGTACCGACACAGGCCGAGTATGTTGACTTCGGAGATGAAACAGAGGAATGGGACATAGCACAGGCTAAGCCGGGACTATGGGAAAATATTCGCAAGAAAAAAGAACGAGAGGGTAAAAACTATAAACCAGCACAGCCCGGAGATCCTGACCGTCCCACCCAAGAGCAAATCAAGAAGGCTCAGTCGGATAAACCGGGTCCAAAAGACCCCCGTAGAACACCCGCGCCAAAAAAAGATCAAAAACGGGGATCAAAGAAAAACAAACCAGACAGTGCAAAGAATCCAAGTGGTAAAATTACTTTCAGCAAAGAGACGACTGCAAAGTTGTCCAAAAAAGTAAAAGAGCATAACGCTAAGGGCAAAGGCTCGAAAGCAACTCTTGGTATGCTTAAAGCTGTTTATCGTAGGGGTGCTGGAGCTTACTCAACAAGTCACGCTCCCAAGATGTCTAGAGATGGATGGGCTATGGCTAGGGTAAACGCTTTTCTTACTCTGCTCAGAACAGGCAAACCTTCTAACCCTGCGTACACTCAAGATAACGATCTTCTACCGAAGGGTCATCCTAAAAAGTCCAAAGCTGGATACAAATATAAAGATCCACAGACCGGAGAAGTGTATGAGTTTGATCGTAAGGGTGTTTACACTAAAAACGGTAGAACGTTAATTCCCGCATATTCTGCGGAATATCAAGGTAGAAAAGTTACACTCAACAAACCTTTCCGAACGCCAGACGGGCCAAAGAAGTTTGCGGTTTATACTAAAAATGGTTCGGGAAAGGTTGTTATTGTTAGATTTGGCGACCCCAATATGGAAATCAAGAGGGACGATCCGGCACGAAGGAAAAGTTTTAGAGCTAGGCACAAATGCGACACGGCACCGGGACCAAAATGGAAGGCTCGATATTGGTCCTGTAGAATGTGGTAAACAACATTATTAACATGCTAAAGGGAGTATACAATGCTAGACCTTCACTTTAATCGACGAGATTTTCTTAGAATTGGCGGTATGGGAACTGTTCTCGGGGGCGCTCCCCTGTTTGACGAAGCGTTTGGTCAAGACGAACCACGTCTTGTTCCGAACGATAGGTCTGTTGTGTGGGTGTGGTTAGGTGGAGGACCAACTCAGTTTGAAACTTTTCACGCTCCAACCAATGCTGTTCCAGATCCATACAAGCCTGTCAGCGGGCTTGTGACCCATTCCAACGGATTAGCGTTTGGCGGTCTGTTTAAAGATCTAATCCAGCAGGGCGACCGACTAACGGCTGTTAACTCTTTCTCTCATGGTGATTCAAGCCATCGTCAGGCAACGCACTGGATGATGACCGGACACAAGAATCCCAAGCGTGAAAACACTGCCGATTCTGAATATCCCGGTCATGGTGCTGTGATATCCTCTGTATTTGGATCAAACCATCCTGTCAACGGAATGCCTGCCTATGTCAAACAGGGTAAAATAGAAGGTGAACAACCAGCCTTTTTAGGCGGTGCCCATAAACCGTTTGATCCTTCCAACAAAGATAATCTCACACCTAGAATCGAGACTGTTCGTTTCTCGGATAGAAAAGGTTTACTAGATGCGTTAGATCGTGGCAACAGGGTGCCGTCTGAGGAAGCGCAATCTTTCTCCCGAATCGGCAACACGGCGTATAACGTAATTCTTGGCAATGCCAAGGAAGCGTTTGACATCGACAAAGAACCAGAAGCAATGAGAGAAAAATACGGCAAGGGCGGTATAGGAGACCAAATGCTTCTTGCTCGTAGACTCGCTCAGTTTGGCACCAAATTTGTAACTGTTCACTACGGTGGCTGGGATATGCATGGCAATATTAAAAAGTCTTTGGAAGGCAAAGTTCCACCGCTAGACAAAGCTCTTGCAGCTTTTGTTGATGATATATATGAAAGTGGAATATCTGAAAAGGTGTTACTCGTTGTTACTGGGGAATTTGGTCGCACAAGGCTAAACCAAAACGGTGGACGAGATCATTGGCCATCCATTACGCCAATGCTTTTATCTGGAGGATCATACGATCATGGTCGGGTCATAGGAAGATCAGACAAGGCTTATTATCCAACAGAGTCTAAGGTTGGTCCAATTGATGTCGCCGCGACTCTGTTTGACCATTTTCAGATTGATACGAACATACAAAAGGTTGATCAAAGTGGTCGTCCTCGATATCTACTCGAAGGCGATGGAAGAGTATTTTTGTCTTAGGAGATTTACATGTTTAACGTTCATATAGGAAGAAGAAGTTTTCTTGGCGCTGGGTTGGCGGGTATGGCCAGCACGGCGCTGGGGGAGCTTAAGCATTACGACAGTGTAGAGGGATCAGCAAAAAGTGTTATCTTTATCTACCTACCGGGAGGCATGGCTGCACAAGAAAGTTTTGATCCTAAACCATTAGCACCCACCGAATACAAAGGTCCGTTGAATAGTATTCAGACTAATGTTGCGGGAACTCTTCTTAGTGAAAAGTTAACCAAAACTGCTAGTGTTGCTGATAAGCTAACCATCATTCGTAGCATGACGCACGGAGAAGCTGCACATGAACGAGGAACACATAATGTGTTTACTGGCTATAAACCTAGTCCAGCGCTAAGCTATCCATCTATGGGCGCTGTGGTGACGCATGAGTTTGGCTCCAAAAATAATCTACCAGCCTACATCTGTATTCCCAATCAGCCTAACGAATTTGCTGGTACTGGATATCTCAGCACTGCATATGGTAGTTTTAGCCTTGGATCTGATCCTGCTAGTAATAATTTTCAAGTTAGGGACTTGACAACGGGCGTAGATAGTGTAAGATTTAAGCGACGACAATCCACTCTTGATATTGTCAATAATAGATTTCTTAGTGCGAATGGCGGAGTAGACAACGTAAAAGCTATGAACTCTTTTTATGACAAGGCTTACGATCTTATCAATAGTACGACAGCCCAAGAGGCGTTTAAAATTGAAAAAGAGTCTCCAGAACTAAGGGATAAATATGGCAGAAATACGGCAGGAGCAAGAATGCTTCTAGCTCGGAGACTGACGGAAGCTGGAGCAAGGTTCGTCACATTAACATATGGCGGCTGGGACATGCATAACAACATTGCTAATGGTATCAGCAACCAAATGCCAGCATTTGATCAAGGCTTTGCGACACTAATAGAGGATCTATCAGATAGAGGTCTTTTAGACTCAACTTTAGTTTGTGTTGTGTCTGAATTCGGTAGAACGCCGAAAATAAATGGTACGGCAGGAAGAGATCATTGGCCTAAAGTATTTAGTTCTGTGCTGGCTGGTGGCGGCATCAAGGGTGGAATTACCTACGGGACTTCTGATGCTACGGGTTCTGAACCAGATGAAAATCCTGTAAAAATTCCACATTGGGCAGCTACTATTTACAATCGTCTGGGAATTAATGCTGATAAAGAGCTAATGGCTCCCGGCGAGCGACCTATTGAGATTGTTGACTTTGGAAAAGTAATTAAGGACATTTTAGTATGACAACTAGGCGACACTTTTTGGAACACGTCGGGGGTTTGGCGTCTTTGTCAGTAACCTCATCTCTGTTTGGCCAAAAAATTATTGAAAACTCTTCTGGTTTGCGTAAAGATCAAAAAGCGGCCATCTTGATCTGGCTTAGCGGTGGACCTCCGACTATTGATATGTGGGACTTGAAGCCCGGCACTAATGAAGGCGGTCCATCTAGGCCAATCAACACAACCGGAGATTTTCAAATCTCGGAACATATGCCTTTGCTGGCTAAACAGGGAGATAGCTTTTCTATTGTCAGAAGCATGAGTACTCGTGAAGCGGATCACGGAAGGGGTCGTTACATGATGCACACTGGCTTTGTTCCGAATCCTAGGATGGTACACCCGTCGATGGGATCTGTTGTAGCCAGCGAACTAGGTCCGTTAAACAAAGACCTAGAAATTCCAGCATTCTTCTCCATTGACACAAATAGTTATGGGGGCGGATTTTTGGGTACAGCATGGAATCCGTTTTCTATTCGTAGTAATGGCACCATTCCTAATCTGGGTGGTGACAATATAAATAGAAATAGGCTGCGAATGTTATCCATTCTGGAAGACAATTTTATCAAAAGCAACCGTGGTGAAATGCCTAGCGACCATAAGAAGCTTTTAGAGAAAACCTTTAAGTTAAATACAAGCCCACAGATGGATGCTATTAAAATCCAGCAAGAACCTGCACAAGTTATAGAGGCTTATGGCAACACGGGTCTAGGACGTGGAGCCTTGATCGCTAGGCGATTAATCCAGCAAGGCGTACCGTTCGTGGAAGTCGGGTTTGGTGGATGGGATCTTCATCAAATGACACACGAAACGTTGGCAACTAAGTTGCCACAACTAGATAAGGTTGTCTCCACTCTTATGTTAGATCTCAAAAGACTCGACATGTGGGACAACGTAGCTATCGTAATGATGGGCGAGTTCGGTAGAACCCCACGCATCAATCAAAACGCTGGACGCGATCATTGGGCGGCATCATGGTCGGCCTTCGTTTCCGGCGGGCTGTTTAAAGGAGGGCAAGCGATTGGCAAAACCTCTGCCGATGGAAAACAGATTGACGGAAAATCATATACCGCCTCAGAATTAATGTCTACAACTTTAACAGCTTTAGGTATAGATACAAATAAGAAACACACATCTAAGAGCGGTAGGCCCATCAGGATCGCCAATGGCGGAGCCGCAATAAAAGAACTAATATGAGACTCTATGAATACCGACAGTCGGCCACATCTCCATTAAAGTACCACTTGGAACTACGTCCATGTGAAATGGAGCAAGTACAAGATTTAGTGCAGCAAATAATGGACAGGATAGAAACGTCTAACAGACAGGAACAGGATCACACTAATGATAAACCTAATAGCTCCGATCAATAACCTAGGATATGGTGTAGCTGGATACAACATCTTTAAAAGTCTGCACAGCATAGATCCATCGGTTGCTCTTTATCCCATAGCTAAGCCCGAATTTGTTGACCAATATATTCAAGCGGGGCTAAGCAACAGGTATAAATCTTGCGTAGATAAAGATGGTACAATAGGAAAATTACCGTCTGTCAAGATATGGCACCAGAATGATATACACTCTCATGTAGGAAAAGGTCTACATATAGGGTTTCCAATATTTGAGCTGACTGAGTTTAACGATGAAGAAATCTTAAGCATGAAACATTGTGATAAGATTTTTGTATGTTCTGAGTGGGCTAAACAAATTGTAATTGATCAAGTAAATTTTTACCACGAATTAGTACACGTTGTACCGCTTGGGGTTGATTGCGATACCTTTAATCCTACAAAATCCACAAGACATCCTACAATATTTTTCAATTGTGGTAAATGGGAAAAGCGTAAGGGTCATGACTTTCTGCTAGATTGCTTTAACTCCGCTTTCCATCCATCAGATGATGTTGAATTATGGATGATGTGCGACAATCCATTTATTGGACAAAATAACCAAGGGTGGCAAAATCTATATAAATCGTCTCCAATGGGACACAAAATAAGGATAATACCACGTCAACAATCTCACAAAGATGTGTATCATATAATGGCTCAGGCCGATTGCGGAATATTCCCATCTAGAGCGGAGGGCTGGAATTTAGAGCTTTTAGAGATGATGGCTTGCGGAAAGCATGTAATAACAACAAACTATTCCGCTCACACTGAGTTTTGCAACCATCAAAATTCATATCTCATAGAGATAGATAAACTGGAAACCGCCTATGATGGAGTATTTTTTGGCGGATCTCATGGAGGCTGGGCACACTTATCAGAACCGCAGAAGGAGCAAACTGTAGCACACATGAGAACAATTCACGAAAACAAGAAAGCTAACGGTTCCGCATTAAACGAGGCCGGTATAGAAACTAGCAAGAGATTTTCGTGGCAAAATTCAGCCAAAGAGGTAATCAATGGACTTTAGCACTCCAAATAAAATCCTGAAACTATACAGACAAGGCTTCGTTGGAAGTATCTGTGACCCGGAAGACGTATCCAAGCTGCTGGGTGAGCTACCCATGCCGGTGTTCGGAGCCGCTGCTCACGATCTATATGGAGATGGAGACGGCAAGGTTTCCCTACCATTCAAGTCCCTGCTTAAGTTTGACCCCGGCTTTGGGCCTGCGGAAAGACAGACTACCGGAGATTGTGTTTCCCACTCAACCAGAAACGCTGTGGACATAACTCGTTGTGTAGAAATAGATATTAAGGGAGATAGAGAGAGGTTTGTGGCAAGAGGTGCGACCGAAGGCATCTATCAATCTAGGGGACACAGGGGACAGGGGATGTCTTGCTCTGGAGCCGCGAGATATGTACATGAAAAGGGAGGTATTCTTCTCCGCAAAGATTATGGAGACGTAGATCTTTCTAAATATGACTCAGACTTGGGAGCTAGACATAAGATCCCTAAATCTGTGTATACAGATGAGGCCAAAAAACACCAAGTGCAAACGATCTCCAACATTAGAACTGTACAGGAAGCAAAAGATGCCTTGGCTAACGGATATGCTATATCAGTATGTTCCGGTATAGGCTTTTCAAGCAAGAGGGATCGTAACGGTATAGCAAAAAGGTCGAGTGGCTGGAATCACGCTATGTGCTGGATCGCAGCCGACGACAGCCATGAGATATACAAGGAGACGTTGTTCCTTATTCAAAACTCATGGGGAGCTTGGAACAGCGGCCCAAAAAGACTGGAACAGCCGGATGGCAGCTTTTGGATACGAGAGAAAGATGCCCGTACCATGCTATCAGAAGGTGGGGCTTGGGTGTTCAGCGACGTTAAAGGGTTCCCCGCCAGAGATATCGACTGGACAATAAACGAGGTTTTTTAAAATGAACAGCATAGAATCTAGATTGCCCGTCGCCGTTGGTATGCTTTGTGTGTTTTTTGGACTTTTTCCCCCAACAAAATCCGAAATACCTTCAAGAAATAGTTTGGCAAATGACGAAGTAGACACTATAATAGAGAAGACAGTCGAAGCTTTTGAAACAGCAGAAGCGGAAGTGCTGAAAACTAAACCAATTATACCGGACGACACCCCAGTGGGTCCACACCCAGATGCTGACAAGTGTGTTTGCAAGGGTACTGGAAAGATTAAGCACGGAGACGGACATGAAACCGATTGTCCGTATCACGGCAAAAAAAAACCGGACGACGATGTTAAACCGGACGACGATGTTAAACCGGACGA
>CEUT01000676.1_pt1 | contig 11195 bp, 10 predicted proteins | sample 531401 | NCBI WGS metagenome assembly CEUT01 (sample SAMEA2622821, study PRJEB7988) | marine metagenome | biome: marine biome (ENVO:00000447); feature: surface water layer (ENVO:00002042); material: "saline water (ENVO:00002010), including plankton (ENVO:xxxxxxxx)" | depth 5 m | reverse complement strand
TGGCACAAATGATATTTGGAAACAAACTTCATATAATACTAAAGGAGGAGAACATTTATTAGGTGGTACTCCATTTAGAAAAAATTATGCTGCTATAGGTTTCAAATATGATGAAACATTAGATGCTTTTATTCCACCTAAAAGATTTAAGTCTTGGATATTAAACGAAACATCTTGTCTTTGGGAAGCACCAATTCCATATCCTGAAGATGGACAAGATTATGATTGGAATGAAACAGATAAAACTTGGGATTTAGCAGAAGAATAAAACAATAAATGTGGTGGTTTAAATGAAGAATGTTTGCATTATAGATAATGCTTTATCCGATGAAGATTGTGATTATTTAATCAATGATTTAAAAAATAAAATACAAGGTTCGCTTCGTAAACCTCACAACTATAATTATTGTGATATTGATTATTTAAATAATAATATTTTACAAAATCTAACAAATACAATAATACCAAAATATAAAAAATTATATCCAGAGATAGATTTAACACACAATAAGTGGCAATTAGGAAGTTATAGATTTAAAGAATTTTTACCTAGTAATTATTATGATGAATTTCATAGTGAACAATCTTATAAAAATCCAAGAATTTTAGCTATTCTTGTTTATCTTTCTAATCATAATTGCGGTACAGAATTTTATAATGGAGAAGTTATAAAATCTATTAAAGGAAGAGTATTAATGTTTCCTGCATTTTGGACACACACTCATAGAGGACAGCCATGTCCAGAAAATAAATATAGATATATACTTTCTGCTTATGCAAATTTAATTAATGGATAAACATGGAAATAAATTTATTTAAAATACCAATAGAAGGTTATCAATTAAAACAAAACCTTTCTTTTTTAAAACAAAAATCTATAGAAATAGAAAATCAATCTACTACTGTTAGTAAAAGTAATCTAGGAGGATTTAATAGTGGTAATATTGATCCAACAATATTTGCAGAACTAACAAAAGACATCTTGCATTACGGAAATATTTTTTTCAAAAAATTTAATTTTAAAAAAGAATTATTATTAGATAATATTTGGATTAATATTAATAGATACAAAGATTCAAACCTTTCTCATACACATCCTTTTTCAAAAATATCTGGTGTATTTTATATTCATGCTCCAAAAAATTCTGGTGATTTAATATTTAAAAATCCATATACAATAAGTAATTATTTACTAAATAATGAAATACATTCACATAATGAATATAATTCGCAAGAATGGAATATACCACCAAAAGAAAATGTATTACTTTTATTTCCATCTTGGATAGAACATAGGGTAGGAATAAATTTATCAAATGAAGAGAGAATATCTATATCATTTAATTTGAATTAATAATGAATAATTTAAAAGATTATATACTACATTTAGATAATTGGATTCCGAAAAATATATGCGAAAAAAGTATAGAAGAACTATCAAATTACGATTGGGAACAACATCAATGGACCAATGCAAAAACTTTTAAATCAGAATCTAAATTTGGAAACAAAGAATTAGATGTATGTTTTAATTATAATTTAACTTATTCAAAAGAACTTCATCAATTAACTTGGAAATCATTAGAAAAATATATTCTTATTGATAAAATTGGTGGAGAAATTTTTGATGGTTGGAAAGGTTTTTGTCCAATTAGATTTAATAGATATAATAAAAACCAAATAATGTCTAAACATTTTGATCACATACATAGTTTGTTTACAGGAGATATTAGAGGAATACCAATATTAAGTATCGTAGGTGTTTTAAATGATGATTATAAAGGTGGAGAATTTATAATGTTTGATGATTATGAAATCAAATTTAAAGCTGGAGATTTAATTATATTTCCATCTGTATTTTTATATCCACATTTAGTTAAACCAATAAAACAAGGAACAAGATATTCTTTTGTATCTTGGTGTTATTAATGAAATCAATTATAAATAGTATATTTCCGACACCTATTTACATGACGAATATAGATAGACCATTTACTAAACAAGAGTTAAAATTTGTAGAAGATCAAAAAAATTATTGTACTAAAAATGAAGGTAATATTAATACAAAGGATAACTACATTTTAAATAGAAAAGAATTAAATAATATTAAAAAATTTTTAAATGAATGTTGTAAAGATTATGTTGATAAAATTATATGTCCGCATAATGATCTTAAACTTTATATTACTCAATCGTGGTTGAATTATACAGAAGAAAATCAATATCATCATAGGCATGAACATCCTAATTCAATTATCTCTGGTGTTTTCTATTTTAATTCAAATAAAGATAGGATTAAATTTTTTAGTCATAGAAAATATCAACAAATCAAACCAATAATAGATAATAAAAAATATAATTTATGGAACTCTGATTCATGGTGGTTTGCTGTAGAAACAGGTCAATTAGTTATGTTTCCATCCTCTACTACTCATCAGGTAGATATAAAGAAAGGAACTAATACTAGAATAAGTTTAGCTTTTAACACCTTTTATAAAGGTACATTAGGTTTAAATGATGATCTAACCGAATTAATTTTATAATTTACAAAGAATAACAATTACTATATAAAACAAGATTGGGAAGAGAGCTTATCTTCACACCACCCTCTCTTCCCTTAAAAAACAGTATTAATTTAAATTTTATGTTGTATAATATTTGTTATTATGCCATTAACACAACTTAATTTTTTACCTGGTTTAGATACAGAAAACACAGAAACTGGTGCAGAAGGTAGATGGACTAACTGCGATAAAGTAAGATTTAGAAAAGGTTTGCCACAAAAAATAGGTGGATGGACTAAATTTACACCTGATTTTTATGTTGGAAAAGCAGCTGATATTGCTTCTTGGATTAGTTTAGATGGTACACGTTATCAAGCTATAGCTGGAGATAGAAAAGTTTATGTTTATCAAGGTGGGTCTAATCAAGATATTACACCATTAAGACAATCTAATACTTTAACTAATGTATTTACTACAGCCTCTTCAAGCTCTAATGTGGTTATAAATCATACTGCACATGGCGCTATACTAGGTGATTTTATAACTATATCTAATGTTTCTGCTTCAGTAGGAGGAGTAACTCAGGCTAATTTACAAAATGAATTTGAAATAGTAAATGTTAATAATGCAGATGCATATACTATTACAACTAATGGAACAGCTAGTTCTACAGTTACTAATACTGCTAATTGTGATATTGCTTATCAAATAAACATAGGTCCTTTAACTCAAACTTTTGGATATGGTTGGGGAGCTGGTACATGGAATTTAAGTGCTTGGAACCAACCTAGAACTTCATCTAATGTTGTTCTTGATGCAAGACAATGGTCTATGAATAATTGGGGAGAGGATTTAGTAATTACTGCTAAAGATGGTAGTACATATTATTATGATACTTCGCTTGGAATGTCAAACAATAGAGCAACCGAAATTGCTAATGTTCCTACTGCAAGCACATTAAATGTGATATCAACAGAAACAAGACATTTAATCTTAATGGGCACAGAGACAACTATAGGTACACCTAGTACACAAGATAAAATGTTTATTAGATTTAGTGATCAAGAAAATTTTAATTCTTTTAATGCTAATGCTACTAACTCTGCAGGTTCACAAAGAATTGCAGGTGGTAGCGAAATAAGATGTGCTATACCCTCTAAAGGTACAATACTTATTTGGACAGATACGACTATGCATTCGATGTCTTTTATTGGTCCACCTTTTATATTTGGTTTTCGTCAATTAGGTAATGATTGTGGATCTATTGGTTTAAATGCTGCGATAGTTGTAGACGATATTGCTTATTGGATGTCTGATGGACAATTCTTTAGATATGCTGGTGCTGTTCAAGAAATACCTTGTCCTGTTCTTAATCATGTATTTGATGATATAAATAAAACACAATACGCACAAGTTTATGCTGGACAGACTTCTAATTTTTCGGAAGTAATTTGGTATTATTGTTCTTCAAGCTCTAATTTTATTGATAAATATGTCATCTATAATTATCTTGAAAATAGTTGGTATTTTGGTAATTTATCTAGAAGCACTTATCTAGATAATGGAGTTGAATTAAATCCTATTGCGACAGAATTTTTTGCTAATAATACATCTAATACAATATCAACAATTTTTGGATTAACTCCTGGAAGAACTATAATATATCGTCATGAAGATGGTGTTGATAATGATGGTACTGCTATTACTTCTTTTATAGAATCAGGTGATGGAGATATTGCAGATGGCGAAAACTTTAGTTTTATCAATAAAGTTATACCTGATTTTAAGAATCAAGTAGGTAATGCTACAATTACTTTATCAGCTAGAGATTACCCAAATAGCTCTAAAACTACAGGTGAAGTAATTACTGTGTCAAATACGACACCATTCTATAATTCAAGAATAAGAGGTAGACAATCATCTATAAAAATAGAAAGTGACGAATTAGGTAGTAATTGGAGATTTGGTACATTAAGAATCAATGTAAGACCAGATGGAAAAAGATAAATATAAAATTAGGCTTGCTCGTATTGATGATGCTGTACGAATAAGAGAATTGCTTAAAACGTGGTTAAAAGAGGCACCATTTAACTTTGGTAATACTAATAATAAAAAAGCTCTTGAAAATATAGTATTTTACATTAAGAAAAGTTTTGTTATAGTAGTGGAATATGAAAATAATATTGTAGGAACTATGGCTGCTACAATAGACGAAACTTGGTATAGTGATAAAAAGTTTTTAAGAACTCTTTGGTTACACATACATCCTAAGTATCGAAACTTTCATATCTTTAAAGCTACTATGTTAGTTTTTAAAGAATACGCATTGGCTAATAAAGTTACAGCTATATGCGAAGTTTTTCAAGGTAAAGACGTTGAACGTAAACACAACGCCTTTGTCAAATTAGGATATAAAAATATTGGAGGAACATATATAATCAATGGGTAGTATCTTTAAACCATCAACAACTGTAGTACAAGCACCAAGTCAACAAACAGTGACTTCTCAAATACCAGAGTATTTTAAAGAAATACAAGAAAGAACTCTAAGAAGTGCTGAGAATGTTTTTACACAACCTTATCAAGGTTATCAAGGTCAGAGAGTTGCACCTTTATCTGCAGGCGAACAAGCTGCAGCTAATGTATTTAGCACACAAATTTTACCACAAGCAGGGCAATTAGCACAAATAGGAGCACAAACTTTTGATACCGCAACTGCTCAACAATATATGAATCCATATACTAATGCTGTAATATCATCTACATTAACAGATTTAGGAGAAGCATATGGTCAACAACAAAGAGGAATGGCCGCACAAGCAATAAGTTCAGGAGCTTTTGGCGGATCAAGAGAAGGTGTAGAAAGAGCTTTAACTAGAGAAAGATATTTAGATCAAGTTGCTGATACATCAGCAAGATTAAGACAAGCAGGTTTTGAATCAGGTGCTCAAAGATTTGCAGCAGATAGAGCAGCACAGATGAGTGCTGCACAGGCACAATTAGCAGGTCTTGCTGGTGCTGCACAAGGAATACAACAATTCGGTGCCACACAGAGAGGTATAGAACAAGCAGGTCTTGCTGAAGCTTATAGAGATTTTATTGAAGAGAGAGAATATCCTGCTGGACAAGTAAGACAAATGATTGGTGCTTTAGCAGGTGCTCCTATAAGAACATATGGAGAAGAAAGATCAGGTTTTGTTGGAACACCAGTTGGTGCACCTAGTCCATTCTCACAAATAGTAGGAGCAGGTCAAGCTCTAGCAAGTTTCTCAGATATAAGATTAAAAGAAGATATTAAATTAGTCGGTAAATCTCCAAGTGGAATAAATATTTATAACTTTAAATATATAGGTGATGATACAACTTATCAAGGTGTAATGGCACATCAAGTACCAAAAGCATCTGTTGCTAATGAATTTGGTTATTTAATGGTGGATTATTCTAAGATAGATGTTGAGTTTAAAAAGGTAAATTAAATGGCAGTAAAAGAAAAAGAAAATGAAAAAGTAGAAGTTGAAGGTGGTAAAGCTTTAACTAATACAATAAAAGATAACGGAGGTGGTAAAAAAGATGATGGTGATAAAGGTAAGGGGTTTTCTCGTTTTGTATCAAGTGTCGGTGATGCTTTAGTAGGAGTAGTGGATAGTGCGGAAAATAAAATGGAAGAGATTTATAATGATCCTAAAAGTAGAAGAACTTTTTTACAAGGTTTAAATACTATAATCGAATCATCTGGTTATACTCCTATAACACAAGCTAAATCGCCAGTAGGAAAGATAGCCGTTGGTCAGAAGAAAGGTTTTATAGAAGACCTAGCTATCAGACAAAAAGAAAGAGCTATGGACATAGAAACCTTAAAAGCTATGAAGAAAGAAAAAAGGGTCGCTGATCCTAAAGATAAAGTTATAGCAGAACTATTTAAAGAATATAATAAAAAATATAATCAAGATAAAGCTGCTAATATATCTACTGAAAGAACATATAATGAATTGTTAAAATTAAAAGATTATACTCCTACAGGATTATTAGAAAATTTTGTTTTTCCAATAGAAGAAATAGCACAAAGTTTAGGTAAGGGAGATATCATTACAAAAATAAGAACAGGATTTTCAGAAAATCCTGATTATGTTCCAGATCAAGAAACTATATTAGAATTTAAATCAATTGTAGACTCAGGTTCAAGTAATAGAATATTAGGTAAAGCTAAAGAATTATATCCAGTATCAAATGTAGATTTACAATTACTATTAAAAGGTGCGGGTAGTTTAAGTACAAACCCTAATGCGTTAAAAGTCTTATTGTCTGCAGAACAAGCTTTAGGTTTAATTAATGAAGATGCTTATACTTATGCATCTAAATTAGCTTATCCAGGTGAAGGTATAACTGGTTCTGTTAGTTTTCAAGCTGAAGGTGCAGATGCAGCAGCAAAAGCATTATCTGTTAAATTCGAAAAAGAAGTTAAAGATGAAACATTAAAAAAATTATATGGAGATACAGAGAAAACTCCATTCAGAATTATACAAGCCAAATTATTTCAAGATTTACAAGCAGATAAATCTATACCAGAAATTAGTGCATTCGATAAATTTATTGGAGCTGAAGCTGAAAAAACAAATATTAAAAATGATATGATTAAAAAGTATCAAGATATGAAGAAAAACTAGGATAGTAATGTGGCTGAAAAAATTAAACTTAATGAAGAACAACAAAAAGATTTTGAGAAACTTATTGAGATAGGAACAGATCCTAAAGAAGCGCAAGCTATAGTAACAGGCACATACAAAGGAGAAACAGAAGAAGTTATTACAGATAAACCTATAGACGCAAATCTACAATCTAAAACTCAAGAAGAAATTGAAAAAGAATTTTTAGCTAAAGAAGGTTACAATCTAGATTTAATTAAACAAGCCACACCTAAAGCAGAAAAAAGTTATAATGAAATATTAGTAGATGATGTAGGAATAGAACAACAATCAATGTATGTTCCTAAAAAAACTTTATATGAATTAAATGGTATAAGTGCTGGAAAAGAAAATGAAGTATCTTCTAATATTCGATTTGATTTAGGTTTTGGATTAGATACAGATGATGCTCGAACTAGAAATATTAAAAGTTTATTAATAAAAGATTTAGAAAAAAAATTTGGTATTGATAAAGTTAATGAATATAAAGATAAAATAGATGTTAAATTTACAGACCTTAATTATGAAGGTATTACTAAAAGAGGTCTTATTTATAAACTTCCAAAAGAATTAGGAGGCACTGGTCTTTTTTCAGCTGTTGATTCTCCTACTTTATCTAAAGCTGATATATCAGATGCTGTTGCAGATAGCGGTCCTATTGTTGCTTCTATCTTAGGTGCAACATTTGGAAGTGCTGGTGGACCTGTCGGAACGATTGCAGGTTCTGCTGGTGCAGCTTTTTTTGCAGAATATGCAAGGTTAATATATGGTTACCATAAATTAGGTTTACAAAAGGATATGTATGATCCTGAAGAATTTGACAAAGTTGCTTTTAATGCAGCGGCAAAATATGCAGCATTTGATGCTGCAGCTACAGGTACATTTTTAATTGCTGCTAAAGCTATTAAAGCAACTGTACTCGGAACAGATCAATTAAGTAGTTCTACACTTAAAGAGTTTATAGAAACCAAAGGTAGGACCGATACTAAATTATTTGATAAAATAGAAAAAACTAAAAATCAAATGAAAAAAGAATTTAATCTAACAGATAAAGAAGCTGATGAATATTTTGCAGTATCTTTAGGTAAAGGTATTTTAGAATCAAGTCAATTAATTAAAAAAACAGGTGCAGCAAGAAGTGCTATACTTGCTGATGAAGTTTCAAGTTTAAAAAGTCAAGCTAATATAAAAGCAATAGAAGATAAAATTTTAAAAAAAACTACAGGATTAAATCGAGTAGATAATGTAACTGCTGATTCTTTAATAGAGGGTGTAGAAAACCAAGTAAAAAGTCAAGCAAAAATTGCAATTAATAAAGCTAATCAAAATTTATTAGAAAACTCTGCTCAGATAGCTAAATTAGAAAGTAGTTTTATAGATGACGTTGCAACTAAATATTTAGATGAATTTGGAGTTTATTTAGATGATACTTATAGAAGTTTACAAGCACGACTTACTACTTTAGATGATTCTATTCTTTCTGGTGTTTTAAAAAATAAAGAAAATATTAATTTAAATTTAGATAAAACTTTTAAAGTATTAGATAAAGAAATAAGACGATTCAATTTAAAAGGTGTACTTCCGTCTTCTGTTAAAAAAGTACCAAAAGGACCTAGAGCGAAACCAGAGAATATTCAAAAAGCAGTAGAAAATAATAAGTTAGTAGCATTAAGAAAATTATTTGATGATGCAGGTTTTTCTAAACAAGGTGCTGATTTTAAAACTATATTCCAAGCTTTTAAAACTTTACAAAAACAAGGTAAGCTTAAATTAAAAGATGTTTACACTTTAAAAAATGCTGTAGGTTTATTAGAAGAATCATCTAGCGGAGCAAGTCAGGGAGTTTTAAGAAAACTCAAAAGTGATTTAAATGAAAATATAGGAGAGTTTTTAGCCAAGACAGGTGATAGTAAATTAGCAAAAGAATTTGCTGAACAACAATTATTATTAGATTTGAAAAGAAGATCAATCTTTCAAAACTTTTCAAATGAATTTGGTGGAGGACAAACTACACTAGGTTTAGCTAAAGCTACAGATAAAAGCGAAAGTTTATTTAGATCGTTAATAGATGATACTTTCGAAGCTAAAGAAAAATCTGCTGCGTTTGGTCAGATATTAAATGCAGATAATGTAGTTCCAGTTGCTGATGCAACTAAAATTAAAAAAGGTTTATTTCAATATTATTTTGATAATGTTCTTGCGAAAGAAGGTGTTAGAAAAATGTCTCATAATGAATTTTTTAAAAAATTTGGTAAAAATTATGAAAATATATTAAGCAAACAAGAATTTAAAAAATTAAAAAGTACAACTAAAGTATTAGATGAATACGAAAAATTAAATTCATTTGTATTAGATCAAAATGCAGCAGTTCAAAAATATTTACCAGGAATTACTTGGGATGCTTTAGATAGTGCAGGACCAGGTCAAATTGTAGAACATATTATTACGAGTTCTAATAAAAAAAATATTACTGGATTAATTAATGCTTTACCTACTAAAACTGTAAATGATATTCGTTCTATCTTTTTACAAAGAATGATGAAAGATGTTTCAGGTGATCCTTTTTCTGGAGGAAAGGTATATAGAGCATTAGGTGGTGAATCTGTAGAAACTTTAAATGGAGCTAAGTTAAATGCTTTTTTAAATAAAAATAGATCAACTATTTTACAATTATATGATAAAAATTTTTTTAGTACATATAGAAACATAGGTGATGTTTTAGAAATGTTACAAACTCCAGTAGGCGCAGGTGGTAAATTTGCAGAAAAAACTATAGTTGATGCAGCAAACCAAGCAGGATTATTTATTGACATATTTGCTGGACCACTTAACCATAAAAGATTAATACTTAATAGAGTATCAAGGATCTTTAAACAGTTTAATATTAATTCAGATAATCTCTTATTATTTACTGATTATGCTAAATTTATACAAGCAGCCAAGAAGAATTTTTTAGGTGGTAATTATCCTAAATTTATGGACGAGCTTCCTACAGCAAAACGAGAAGCTGTAATAGATAAAGTTTTAAAAGCAATTAAAGCAGAAGATACAGCAGTTGGTAAATTTTTATCTAAAGAAGCAAATTTAGATAACATAATTAATAGACTTAATTTTGGATTTAACAGAGGTGCAGGTCTTAGAAAGACCTATACTCTTAATCCTGCAAGAAACCCGATGGTTTACAAAGAAATAAGTAAAGATAAATTTGAAGAGATACAAAACGAAGACCCTATGCAAGAAAATGCTGATGTTTTCTTTCCGATAGATGCTACTGCTAGATATGCGATTAAAGCAATGAAAGATGTATTTGGAGCTACTAAAGGTTTGTATAAAAAAGGTAAAGAGATAATAGACGCAGCCAAAAAAGAAGAAGAAAGAGATTTTGATAAAGAGGAATTTGAAGCTAAATTTGGAAAGGATTAGTGATAAAAAAAAACAAAGGTTGTTACGCAGAAAATCTAGCTGTTTGCTGGTTGCAAGAAAATGATTATTTTGTTTTTAAATCATGTCAAACTCAATCAGCTGTTGATTTAGTTACTCTTGATCCTATAACATTCAAGACTAGATTATTTGATGTTAAAGTAGAGAATTATAGAAAAGATGGAAGTCTTATAGCAAGAGTACCTAGAATTAAGAATAAAAATATAGAGATAATTAAAGTAGATTTAAATAAAAAAAAGTGTAGAATAGTGCCAAGAAGGAATGCAACATGGAGTTAAGAAAAAAAACAGATTCAATAATAATACATTGTGCCGCAACCAAAGCATCTATGGATATAGGTTATAAGGAAATAAGAGAATGGCACGTAGATCAAAATGGTTGGGATGATGTAGGTTATCATTATATAATAAGACGAGATGGAAAGTATGAAAAGGGTAGACCAGAGGGTTACTCGGGAGCACACGCACCATCTCATAATTCAAGAAGTATTGGTATATGTTTGGTTGGTGGAATGGCAGATGATGGTGGACCAGAAAATAATTTTACTTTAGAGCAACTTTTAACTTTA
>CEUT01011502.1_pt1 | contig 11217 bp, 19 predicted proteins | sample 531401 | NCBI WGS metagenome assembly CEUT01 (sample SAMEA2622821, study PRJEB7988) | marine metagenome | biome: marine biome (ENVO:00000447); feature: surface water layer (ENVO:00002042); material: "saline water (ENVO:00002010), including plankton (ENVO:xxxxxxxx)" | depth 5 m | reverse complement strand
TCTAAAATAGGTGAACACTCTTTTCTCTTAATATTTACAATTACGTTATTTCTATCTACGGACATAAAAACCTCCTATAAATAAATAGTTTAGTACAGTGCGTACTCCTTTATTATCACACGAAGATAGCTAAAAAATACACCCAACAGGGCTCGAACCTGTGACCTCCACTTTAGGAAAGTGATGCTCTTCCTACTGAGCTATAGGTGCTTGCTCTTAGTTATTAGCCTTACTATAATATAGTTATACAGTCAATATTAAAATAGGTGGTACTATGAACTCAACTTCCGATATTAATGAACTTGTTAAGCAGGCTAACCTACTACGTAGACTAGGGGGATTAGCTTCTGGAGGTATTAAAGGTATGGGTAAGGGTGCGCTTATTGGAGGAGCTGTAGGACTTCCCCTAACTCTTCTGACCGGAGGAGGATTAGCCGCTGCTCTAGGTGCTGGTGGTTTAGGTATGTTTTCGGGGGCTAAGTTCGGTGGCGGAGCCATGGGCGCTATGGGAGCCTTACGAGGATTACTAAGGAGGCCTTCTGCGGTAACTAAAGTTGCGCCTAATGTAACTCAGAACGTACTTAAAAATGTATCTAAGATACCTCCTAATTTAGCTATACCAAGAGGGCTGCCTATGATTGCTGGAGCTGGACTTGGGTATGCACTTAGTGGTGAAGATAATAAACTACTAGGTTCGGGCTTAGGTCTTGTGGCAGGCTTAGCAGCTAGACCTGCCCTTGTAAAAGCTCTACAAAGACGAGCGGCGGGTATGTAATGGAAGCTCTGAAACGAGCCTTAGGGAGGCGTTTAAAGTCCTTACGAGTTAGATCTATTCTTAAGAATAGTATGTATGAAGGCCTATCTAAAGCCCAAGCTATGTACTTGGATGATTATTTTAGAGAGCTTGCTAAGAACCCTGATCTAGGTTCGGAGCTAGCCTCGGGCTTTGTTAAAGCCAAGGGAACTATACCGAGATTATTCAGAGGAGGTAAGCCTGATCTGGCCTCTACACTAACTTCGCTGGCAGGGGCACAAGGCCTTATACAATTCGGAGGTTCTTCTTCTAAGCCGTTCTTAACCGCAATGTCTAACTTAGCTAAAACTATAGATCCGGTTATGGGTAGTACCAGTGTGGCTAATATGCCTCAAATCCTAAAAGGAAGCATAGCACTAAGTAAGCCCGGCTTGGCCCTTTCTACTGCCCCTGTATCCTACGCAGCGTCAGGCTTAGACTCTCTTCTAGGATCTAAACTAGTGCCTCTTATGAAATCTAATCCTAAAACAGCGCTGCTACTAGCGGCAGGTAGTGGGGCTATGGCCCTACCTGCGGCACTTAAAAAATCTACTAATGCCTTACAAGGCCTAGCTACTGCTAGGCGGGTCAAGCAATTACAGAAAGGTATTGCCCCTAAAAAATATAGAGGTATTGCCCAAACCTACGGTTTAAAATAAGGAGTTTACGATGCAAAAAGTTGCAAACATGGTTAATTTTTTTAGAGTCTTAGGAGCTCAAGCTGCTTTAGAAGGGTACTCAAGCCACGAAAAAACTGCTTTCCTTAGAAGAATGATGCCTAAATCTAGAGGAGGTAAAGCTTTGTTGGGTCTAGGTGCATTAGGTGCCGGTATTGCTGGTATGAGAGCAGCCCGGGAAGAGCCTTCAGCTTTGGAAAATATGTATGAAGGTGGTAAAGAGATGCTTAGTGAGATGAGTCCAGAAGAAATTATGGGCTATGTTAACTTAGCTAGATCTATGGGCTCTGGAGACTACATGGCTTACTCTCCTAACCAAGGTTTAGGAGATTTAGCTTATATGGATCCTAGTATGGATGCTATGGGTTATGAAGCTCAGATGAGTCCTGAGGAGATGCAACAATATTTAAGTTACTATGGCGCGTAAGGTAAAAGCTACTAGTATTAATACCAACATAGCTGCTAACCATTTAATGTCATCCTCGGTCATTTTGCTCCTCCAGATAGGTGCAGTGATTCATGAGTTCTCATAGCGTTACGTACTTCATTTAAAGTAGTGCTCATAATATTTAAGGTTACTTGAATCTTACCTAGAGTAGCAGCATTCTTACTAACCAGTTCCTTTACTTCGGATAGTTCGTCTTCTTGTTTAGCTACTTTTTCCTGCAGTATTTGTATGCTCTGTGCTTGTACTGCTCGTTCTACTTCTAAGTTATTCAGCCAAAATAGTGTTGGGATCACCATCATACTTAAAAGTTTGGCTCCCCACTCTAAGGCTATTGTAAGATTCTGATTCATAGTGTATTGTCTCCTTAAAGATTATGAGGAATGAGCTATGTTTATAACAAAAGAACTCATGGATTGCACTTGGTACTTAAAAAAAGAACTTGGACTGGACCATAAGTGGGCGTTCTCAAGTGCTTTTGAGCTTAGTGCTATGCTTAAACCATTTACCTTAATTATACACACTCCAGAGTCACCTTTTAAACCTTGGAGCACTTATAACCTAAAAAATATATGTTCTTACTTTGTACATTTATCTAGGGAAGCTGAAGGATCGTTAGCTGAAGACTTAGTTAATGCGGTTCTGAGGTTACGAAAGCTTTCTAGAGAAGCTAAGCGTATAGATATTACCAGCATAGCTAACATAAGAGGTGGGGAGCTAATTTACTATGTACTATGTTACTATGTGGCTTCTGAGCTAAAAAAATCGTCTAAGTCTTCATCTTCGGTTGTTTCTTCTTTTGATCATTTATCTAGCTGGGGTTTACCCCCGATCTAGAGCTTCTTTGTTGTCTTTTTCTAGTTGGAGTCTAGTTCTACGCTTACTTGCTTGTAGCTCCAGAAACTTCACAGTTTCTTTTTTAAGATCAAGCTCTAGAAACTCTTCAAGGTTCATTCTATGTGTTTCGGCTGCTAACCGCATCTCGTAGGGATGATACTTGGGAGTAGTGCCTGAGCTCGGGATTAGGAGCTCTTGGGAGAATTTTGAAATCCACTCCGCACTAAGGGCTGCCTTGTAAAGCTCTTCGCTATTAACAACGAGAGACCCACGAAGTTTCTCCGCGAGTTGCTCCACCGCTTCCGCGGCTTTGAGGAGTGCATCGTGGGCGTCGAGGTCTAACTCGTGAAGAGGGTTTTTCTCCACAATCACAAGATTGCTTCGAAAATCCTCCAGTACGGAAGGAAGGTTCATCTCGGGGGTGTCATGGTACTCACGGTCCTCAAGAAACTTTACAAACTCCTCCAGTTTATCCGATCTAATCCATGTGATCTTGTTTTCTTTTTCATCTGAATGCTGCATATTTACTCCTATGCGTTAAAAGAAATGCAGTAGTCCAGAACCACTCTTTATACTGCATTTACTTATGACATATTAAAGAGTGAATTTGTGAGCTAAAGAAAAGGTTAGGGTTAGAAGAACAAAGGCAAAAATGGTGATTATCCGTTAAGAATAACCACGCTGCCATCCTTAAGCTCAATAGCACAAAGGCCACCTCGCTTTGGGGATCCCGCCACATAGCGCTTCAAGGTGGCGCTATAATAGGCGGGTTTGTTCTTCTTGTCATAGGTGACCTTGGAATTGTCAATTCCTTTTTTGGCCAACCTACGTGAGATTTCCAGCATATCTACTGGTCCTCTCCCCTTTCCTCCCTTTGGCCCCGTAGGACCTGGAGGAGGAGGAGGCGGAGGCGGAGGTGCGCTAACAACCTCGGCTTCCACCACCTTTTCTTTCGGCGCTTTTTTATCCTCGGTTACCCATGATGATATAAACACCATAGCACCAATCGTCATGCACCAGGTCATTACCTTAGGTAATGCCTCTGCGATGCATAGAACGTAGATAATTACCTCGGCCATCATATAAGATAGACCGAAGGCAAAGAGCCAAACTCCAATTTTTGAAAATGCATTCATAGCAAAATCACTCCTTAAATCCATTAAGTGAGAAAAATGCAGGATCACTCCTGCGGGTTCGCTTACTTATGCCAGAAAAAGAGGGTATATTTGCGTATCTCTGGGAGCTAAAAAAACCTAGTTAAAGCTATAGTTAATAGTAGGTCAAACCTATTAACGCTTACGATTCTTACTGTAATAGCACTGCCCAATAACGATTGCGTGCACAGTAAGGTAGGCGCTAATAAGCGCCCAGATCATCTTTCAGAGGCCGGTGCTACCCAGCTGTTTCTGAAAGACTTTTGTAATTCCAACAACAGCACCATTTTTTGAGATGGTGTGCTACTTGGAATCGCGTTCTTAATTTGTGCTTCTTTTGGGTTTAGCTCGATTGAGCTTAAGTGGCGCGCCACCACATCAGCAGCACTAGAAATTGTGGATGTGTCCGCAGTACGGATTATCGCATCCACCAAAAGTCCGACTTGGCGTCGGTTTAGTGTATCTCCCATTAGTTACTCCTTAGGGAAAGATAGTTGCACCACCAGTATTAGTGTATGCACCTTCTTATGCCATATTTACACCCCTAATTTGCGTGTTTAGCCCTAAGGCCTACCCTTATAGTAAACGTACTTTAATTAAACTAAAGAGGTGTTATATGAATAAGTTAGCCGCCCAAGAGATTGCTAATCACTACTATTTACTAGGCCACCAAGCTGCTTTTGAAAAGGTAGGTCTATCGCTAGAGGATATTAACGAGGCTGCTGCTGCTCAACGAGCTCTTATACGCGGTGATGCTGCTTCTCGTATCGGAAGCACTATGGAACAAAGAAGACGTGAAGGAGCTATTGCAGGTACTGTAGGCGGTGCAGGTATCGGAGCTCTCTTAGCTAAGGCCATGATGAGCCCTAAAATAAACCCTAATTTAAGAGGGGCTGTATCTCCGGGCAAAGCATTAGCTACAATGCTACTATCTACTGGAGGAGGTGCTTTATTTGGTAACTTGTTAGGTAGATCTACAGGAGCAGCTGCCGGAGCTGTTGATGGAGCTCTAGGATCTATTCCTGGAGTTAGGCAAGCTACTGACTTTGTATCCCAACCTATTTTCGGAGAAGATGGGTTTATCGGCTAAAAAAAAACCGTTCGGGATTCTCACGAATGCCTACTAGGTTTTAGTTTTTTATTTACGCAAGATCTTCCGCAAAAGAGCGGATAGGTCTTTACGTGTACGTGTTGGGAGGGTAGGTGGCACTGGGGCCACCACCTTGGGATAGTATTGCGGATTTATACCGTAGTCTACTTCCGCCTTAATTTCGACTAACACCCATTGCTGGATGTCTTCGTCGAAGTAGTAGGAATCTTTCATAAGAACTCCTAAGGGTGCTTTTCTACATGGCAGAAGGAGGTTCGCACCTCAACTCCTTCTGTTGTGATGAAGTACCACGATCCTCTACGACTAGGGCTAGCCCAAGTCGAGGTATAGGTTTTGATAGTGTTGTCCGGGAGTCGACAAGTCACCTCGTATTCTTCTCCGTAAGAAGGAGGCGTTGCCGCCTCTTTCTTAGATCCACACACAAATAAGTAAATCAACCCGCCGAAGCAGGTGATCATCACAAGAAGATGGATTACATCCTCTAATAAACTCGATTGTCGCATATTTACTCCTATGCGTTAAGTTGTAAAAATGCAGTAAGTATCACTACTACTGCGTGAGCACTTACTTATGACAGATTTATGGGTTATATTTGCGTGTTTGTGTTTTACTAAGAGAAACCTTCTTAAGCTTAAATGTGTGTTAAACTAGAAAGGGATTATTCTATGTATGATGTAAACACATTTGAAGTTTCTAGCAGTGCTATCAACAAGTTATGTAAGCACAAAGAATTACCGCTTAGCAGCGTTAATGAGATGCTAGAAGGTGAAAGCTTTGTTAATTTAACCAATGAAGCTAACTCGCAAAGTGTCCTGGCCCATATAGAGGCTAGTGAGAAATTGGTTCACGTTAATACTAAGGATATGCAGTTTCAAGGATGGAAACCTAGAGACAAAGCACAGAGCTGCTACTTTTGGAGCTTAAAGAATAAACAACTAACTATATGCTTTGGCGCTGCAGGAACAGGAAAGACCAGCATAGCTTTGGCTGCGGGAGTGCAAAGACTTTTTAAAGAAGACAAGAAACTTATTTTGTGTAAGCCTACTACTTTTGTAGGTATGAAATCTAATGCTATTGCGGCAGTACCTGGTGACGAACGAGACAAGCTACGCCCTTATGTAGATTCTTACATGCCAGGACTAACTAAGATACTAGGTCGCAATGTACAACACTACTTGTATGAGTGGGAAGAGAAAGGGCTTATCGACTTTAGGGCAGTTGAGTTAATGCGTGGACAACACTTTGAAGATTGTACACTTATACTAGATGAAGCTCAGAACTTATCATTGCACGAGTTAGCTAGTGTTCTAAGTAGGGTAGGTGAGAATAGCCATGTGGTTGTGCTAGGTGACCCTGCTCAGATCGATACAAGGAGTCGCTGGCATGATACTGGTCTTTACATGTTTGCTGATTCTGATTCTATTTTAGACTCAGATTTTGTAGGTATGGTTAGACTGGAAAGTCAGTATCGAGGTCCTATGGCTAGTTTATGCCAAAGCGTTCTATCTGAGTACTCAGAGCTAAATGAAGATGAAGATGATTTTGTTACTTCTCTGCCTCGATTTCAGCAGAATAGTCAAACTCATTAGTATCCCCTAGAGGATCTTCTAACTCGTGACTAAACCAGTAGGGTTCTGAGAATACTTTAAAAGGCGGTCTAACAGGATCTGCCGAAGCTAAAGAAGTATGCTCGTACCTTACTTTATTATTAGGACCACAGCAGAGAACGCCTGTTTTGTCATCGAAAAAAAAGTTTTTTTGTTTGTGCTCTGTCCAATAAATAGCCTCTGTATAATCTATGCTAGCATTTAGTGCGGGAGGTCTATAGTCTAGCGTAAAAAGGTAGTTACCCTTAACAGTACCGTGAGTTCTTGTCTTCATAATAACAGGGCAGTTAACCAGCATAGCTTTAACATAGATCTGTATATTATCACTCAAGCAATCCCACCATGCGATATCAGTTAAGTGTATTTCTGTATCCGGAGAAGAGTCTCTGCAAAAGATAGCACACTGCATAACTTTATCATAACAAGCGTTATATTTTGGGAAGTACACTTCGAACAAAGGAGGTTCGTATCTAGTAGCTCTAAGGCCAACTAGGTACCCTTCTAACATATCTTCGTCTTTTCCAAAGAGAAACTGATCGCTACCTTTGAGAAAACTTTCTTTTACCCATACCTTAGTGTATGGTAGATTCTGGTACATCATATACATAACTCCTATGCGACTAAGTTACTAGGCTACTATGTACTTTGCAAGCTAAAAAAATAGCAGATTAAGCATCTGCATTGCTAACTCCATCATTAGAGTTATTAATAAAAGAGAAATAAAAATAACTTCCTAATATCTCTTAGTTGTCCAAAATTTAAACGTTATTCCAAATAATTCTGGAAAATTTACGAAGATGTTTGTTACTCTTGCGTCGCAATCATCTCTTTCTCTGTTTATAACATTAGCATACATAACAGAATGACTTCTCAGCCATTCCAGATCTTCATTACTAATGAAGATCCATACTTCGCTTTCTCCGAATTCCTCAGTTTCCTTCAGAACCCGAATTAAATCACCTGCGTTATGTGCTCCTTTCAAACACTCATTAATGATCCGTTGTTGATCAAGCAGGTGATTCTTCAATTTAATCACATCTTCCTCAGAGACATTTTTACCATCTCTGATTAATTTGTCCATCATGTTGCGTGCCTCATAACGGCCATTGTCCAACATATCACGAACTTTAAATAATTTTTTAGTAAAACAATCCATAGACTTTTTATTTTCCTTTATAAGTCAATAGTTTAAAAAATGTAGTATTTCAGAACCACTCTTCTTACTACACTTACTTATGCCATAAAAAAGGGGTAGATTTGCGTATCTACTTAGCTATGATGCCTGCTAAAACTATAAGGCTAAGTGCCACTCCTGCTTTAGGATTAAACCCATAGTTAAGGGTATTTAGAGTTAAAGTTACTAGTAGTGATATCCCGTAAATATAGCAACTAGCCACCCAGATGTTGCCTTCTAGTTTTTCGCACAGTGCCCACCAAGACCAGAGGCCTATATAGGTAGTGGGCAGGCCTATAAGTAGCCAGTAATAAAAAGGACTTAGCTCTAAGCCCCAAAGAATCTTAGCGTGCCCTTTTAACCAGTTTAAGCAGTTACAAGTGAGCAGTCCTAGCAGCGGGAGTATCATAATTTATACCTTTGTATTTAGAAACATCCCAAGTTTACTAGGTACTGCCTAGGTAACAACGATGCGCTATAGTATACTTAAGGTAAACAAGAATGGAGCTACCTATGAACGATCTTCACAGTAAGTACGCTGCTTATAAACTAGGGGCTATGCTTACTTCTTCTGCTATGTCTAAAGAATCTGCAGGTATTAAAAGGTTACTAAACAAACTACTCAAGGATTCTAAATCTGACAAGGATATTAAAAGACTGAGTTCTCAGGACTTTTTAAACTCTGTACTCCTTAGTTCTTTTAGAGGTGCTAAGGCTGCAAAGAAGTTACCAGAGCTTTTTGACGACTATCTAACTGAAGATAATATGGAGCTACTAGGAGCTTTGGCAGGGGGCACTATGGCTTTAAAGAACCGTACTAAAAAGAACCTAAGATAAGGAGTTATCTATGATTAATTTAAAAGCAGTAACAAGTGCAGTTACCGCTGTAGCTGAATACAAGGTCTATATTATAAGTGCTACTGCGTTAATTGCTTTGATAAGCACTGTGTGGATTAAATGCGACAATGATCGCACCAACACTTTAATAGGTGAGAGCACTGGAGAAATTATCCATGCTAAAGATACTATTGAAAAGATTAAAGATGCTTCGAAAACTTTGGAGCCCCCTAGTATTGATCAAGTAAAAGAAGATAATAAAAACAACCATAGTAAGGACCAAGATAATGATGCGTCGCATTTTTAGTATAATAGTAATTATCAGTCTTATAGCCGTACCTAGAGTGCAGGCTACTCCTTGTATGTCTGGGGAGGGTAAGTGGATTAAGAGCGATGGCACTCAAGTATGTAGGCCTTGCCCACTAAGGCACGAATACGTAGATGGGTTTGCTTTAAAGATGCCTTTAAGCTGCATGGCTCCAATAACCGGTGCTTTGCTTAGTATTTCTGACTATAACTCTTTAAAAGATACTAGGGACTATGCTGCTAGGTTAGAGAGTTTTAGGGACTCTTTAGCTCCTAGTCTTAAGGCCTTGCAGGCTAACCTTGATAAAGCTGTAGAAGATCTTAGTGTTAGTGTCGCAAAGCAACAGTTCTTAGTAGAAGAGTTAACTATTGTTAAGATAGAGCGCGAGGAATATCGCACTTCTCATAGAGTTTACTTTTGGTTATTAGTAGGTGTAGGTGGTTTGGCAGTGGGTTTAGCTGGGGTACAAGCTTACCAAGTTTTGAGATGATTGAGTGGGATGATCTAGAGCTTATAGACTGCATAGTTATTATTAGAGGAGAGTACTAATGAATAGAAATCTTAGGAATGCGCTACTGGGTCTTGGAGCTGGAGCTATTGCTGCTCCCGCAGCAGGACTAGGTGTTGGGCCTAGTTTAATGAAACTACAAACAATGCTACCCGAGTCTAAGTCTATTAAGAATCTGCTCGCAGAAATGTCTTATATAGATATAAGAGATGCTTTACTAGGAAGACCTACTTCGGGTGTTCCTGAGATAATAAATTATGGGGTTGAAGAACTAAAGCCTTTTAAAAACAAACACTTATTCGGGTCTTTGAAAGCTTCTCAGCTAGTAGATAAGTTACTAGGTAAGGAGCCAGTACCTGCGTCTATACTATCTGGAGGCATTATGCCTAGTACTTTAGCTGAGAGTGTTCGGGATAGATTGATCAAAGGTAACTTAGCTTTAGCTGGAGGAGGCGCTACTCTAGGAGGTATACTTGGAGCTCTCTCAGAGCCTTCCGAAAGTGAGAAAGTATCAAGCGCTAATTTTACTAAGCAAGCTAAGATGAGTAGAGCCGCTAAAGGTGCGTTAGCTGCTCCGGTTGCTTTGTTAGCTGCAGGCCCTCTACTAGCTAAGGCTGGTTTAGGTTCTGACATAGCTGAGCTGGCAAATAAATACCATTATAGGTTAGGTAACTCTCCTATAATGTATGGCCCTCTCAAACTAATGGATTCTCTAGGAGCTGTTAAGCAGCTAGGTGTTCCAGGTAAAGGTTTGTTTACACCAACAAGTACTCTTACTCCCGGACTGATAACCGCCTCTGGTGCGGGTGCTGGCGTAGGTAAACTGAGTGATATTCTAAGTAATTTAAAACTTAAAGTAGTTCCTGTAGAGGCAGCTAAAAAAGAACTTCTTAGCAAGAGTATATTTAATACCCTAAGTAAGAACCCTGCGGCTGTGGTACTACCTTTAGCGTTACTAGCTGGGGGGACTGGGTACCTGTTGGGTAGAGACTCTGATAGCTAAAAAATAACTAGGATACCGTCCTAGCGGACCTAACCATTATGGTTAGGATTTTTTACATAACTAACTTAGTTCCAGCTAATCATGTAATTAGAGTTTTGAGGTCCACGAACCGCTTTGATAACATTACCACGGTTTTTAGAGACCTTGAACTGGTCTACTCGGCGTTGGCCTCCAAAGGGACCTTCCTCGTAGACCACCACATATCCGCTTCCGCAGACAGTGACAGAATTTTGCTTCACTGACCATTCGAAAACGGTACTGGAAACAATCTCCTGTGTTCGGTTCGAACTCGACACTGTTAAATTGTTTTCATTGAACGGCTTCCATCTAAGATGAATGTCGTCATTGCACAACAACTCCCACCATTTGCATTCAACCGCCACGGTGACAGTGGCACAACCTCGGAAAACATCCTCTTCAGGATTTTCCATCTTTTTGGACTCCACCAAAGGAGAATCCATCTCAGTTGTACAGGCGAGCATGTCAAAGTTTCGCAGCTCCTCTCGGGCTTTACTCTGAATTGCTTGTGCCTTAAAGCCATCTTCGCACTTTAGATCCTTGTCTTTAATGCACGTCTTGATGATGCTTTGACGTTCCTTGAAGGCCACTGAGTGAGCCTTCTTCAGGAGGTTATACTTAGTCTCGCATACAACTTGTGCACGAGTCTTCGTATTAGTCACTTCAATTGCTGCAGCGATCGGATCAGCCGATGCTACGGTTAGGGTTAGAAAATTAACAACAGCAACAACAATAATAAATAAGTT
>CEUT01147855.1_pt1 | contig 11221 bp, 12 predicted proteins | sample 531401 | NCBI WGS metagenome assembly CEUT01 (sample SAMEA2622821, study PRJEB7988) | marine metagenome | biome: marine biome (ENVO:00000447); feature: surface water layer (ENVO:00002042); material: "saline water (ENVO:00002010), including plankton (ENVO:xxxxxxxx)" | depth 5 m | reverse complement strand
ATGGCTTTGTCATCTTCCATTTTCATGGCGACTTTTTTCATCATGGCATCGTCTTTTTTGACTTCTGCAGGATGACCGGGGACATGATCTGCCATATTCTTTTTCATCATGGCTTCATCTTCTTTCATTTTCATAGCCATTCTTTTAATCATAGCCTCTTGATCCTCCATCTTCATGGCGATTTTTTTGGTCATCATCGCTTCATCTTTTTTAAGAGAATCCTTATCTTCGCGCTCATCTTTCTTTAAGTCCTTTATTTGATCCTTATCATCTTTGATGGCGTCTCTTTCATGCTCTTCTTTTTGCTTCTTGTCGTCGCGATCAAGTTCTTTCTTGTCACGATCCTCATCGGCGGCAAATTTTTTCATCATTGCCTCATCTTTCTTCAAAGACTTTTTGTCATCTTTTTCGTCTTTTTTGAGGTCTTTAATTTGTTTTTTATCGTCTTTGATAGCATCTTTCTCATGTTGAACTTTTTGTCTTTTGCTATCATACTTTAATTCTCTAGTATCAATCTTTTCGTCAGAAGCTTTGGATTCTTTTTTGTCGTCGGATTTCTTTTCGTCTTTATCCTCGGACTTCTTTTCGTCTTTATCGTCTTCTTTTTTATCTCCGTTTTTCTTGTTTTTTTCCATGATGGCTTTTTGTAAAGCCGGAGGAAGTTTCTTCTGGGCTGGCGTTAACGCAGCTTCAGCTTCTTTCTTTTTGTCGATCTTTTCGTCCTTCTTGAGTTTCTTAATATGATCTTGGTCGTCTTTTACGGCGTCCTTATAGTGCTCCTTCTTTTCTTTTTTGTTGTCGTGTTTAAGTTCTTTCTTATCAATCTCCTCAAAATCTTTAGCTTGGGACTCGCTTACTTCAATACCACAGCTCTTGGCTGCCGCTTTGATCTTCTTGAGAGCTTGCGCTTTAGCTTGTGCAGATATCTTAGTTTGACCCACTCGCGCCAACGCGTTTCGTACATGAGCGCAATCCATGATAGGTAAATGTCTTAAAGACCTAGGAACTGTCTTCCCGTCTACCTTCTTTCCGCCCGGCTCAATGTAGGCAAAATCTGAGTCTGGCAAATCATTAATTTGCTTCCGGCTTTTTTGTTCTGCAATAATATGCTGCAACTCCGATGAGTCTTTAATGTTTTTAGAGAAATCAAGTTCCATAATAAAAAAATAGTAGTTGTTACTTTTTTACACCGTCTTTGGTGCTTTGAGAATCTTTTTCTTGGGCATGGTATACTAAAGCCGCAGGATATATTTCCAATTGGTGCTCTTGAGAAGCCTCAAGGACTTCAGGCATAGGGCCCAGTCCTTCTATTGCAGAGAAGTCTTTAATGCAAGAGCTAGCCTTACTCTCCCAATCTTTTTTGGGAGTGGAAATTACAATAGTTTTGCACAATTCATCTAGCAGCGTTTTTTTGTCCTTGGAGAGCCTTTTAATATTATGAGAGCTCTTCATTTCTTTCTGGGCAAACGTAAATAGGTTTTCTATTTCATAAACCACATCTTGCACAGCCTTGGTCGTTAATTTCATCTTGTCACGTTTATTAGAACCGCTGGGGCGACCCCTCTCTTGTTTGACCTTGCGGGGTCTTCCTATAGTAACCGGTCCTGCACCGGGCTCGATTCTTTCATCATCTACTACATCTTGAACGGTGGGAGTTTTGTCTTCAGGCTGGTTGGTGTTTGAAGGCTGGCCTTTGTCTCCTTCGTCGTCCATGTCAGGCATTAAGGGCTGACCTCCCACCAGAGGAGTATAAAACCCTTTTTGACGCTCTTCTATATAAGCTTCTTGCTTGGTAACCAGATCATGAGTTTCAGGATATAGGCCTGTTTTGATAGTTTGAACTCCTTGCTCTGGAGTAAGTATACCGAGTTCCATCAGTCGAGTGGTAACTCTTTGTAGTTGCACCTCATCCTTGAGATCTATCTCTTGGAATTTAATGGTTGGATATTTTCTGAATCCTAAGTTTTGACACACCAACTTAACTTGAGGTACTAAAAAGTCATTAAGGAAAGCATCTCTAGCCTCTTTGAGTCTTTCTAGAAAAATTTGGGCTTTCACTTGGGTATTGCTATACCTTTCATGGCCTACTACCACATTTTGAAGAGCTTCCTTGATGTCTTTATCCACGATCTCATATTTTTCGGGCCCTAGAACTTTATTAAGATCAGGAATAATAAATTCAGCCTTTGTGGTATAATCACTCACAAGTACCCTGCCTATGCTTTCATTTGAAAATAAAGTTTGCATGGCTTTGAGGTTATTAGGATTTATCCCTCCCTTGTCAGGAGTATTTCCCATGGTAATTAAAAGAATTACATTCTCAATTGTACGAGTAATAGATTGATCAATCTTCTTAAGCTCCATTTTCCAATTAAGGTCATCAAGGACCGGAAAGCCAAATGGAATAGCAAAAGGCTCGTAATCTTGCTTTTTATAGAAAGAAAAGTTAAGCTTATCGGGGTCAAGCTCCATGTAAATGCCATCATACCCATACCCTCCAGACTTAATTAAATCCTGAGTTTTTTTAGGTAACCCCTCCAAGACTTCTTTGTCGTATTCGGTTTTGGGGTCTTGCAATCGCTCCAGCTCAAACTCCGATAATATTTTTCTATAGACTTGGCCTTGAAAGTTGGTAGACCTGATGGTGGCAATATCATAAGGATTTAAAAGAATGTATTTAATTGGTATCTGGCCCGGCTTCATAAACTCCGAACCATAAATGGTAGACATTCTATTAAAATCTTCAGTAGTAAATTTGCTATCTACTCTGTATAGAAACACGTTTCCACTTCTGTAGTATTCCCGAAAGAATTGATCTTTAAGGTTCCAGATTTTTACTTTCTGAAACCACTTGTCTATAAAATTTCTAGATTTTTCGGTTCCGCCTTCAATATAAAGTTCGGTATTAGCAAACTCGGACATTATGTCAATAACGTTTCTAAAAATAGGAATGTTGGCATAAGCTTTTTGACAAAGCATTATAGCGTCTCTTACATCTGCCCCAAGTTTAGTATAATAATAAGGCAACATGCCTTCTCGAATATTGGCATATTTCCATATTTTAGGGCTTGCAAAAGCCGAGTTCATTCTGGTGCCTGTGCGAGAGACGGCGTTTCGATCAGCCCCAGTCCTGCTTGCTTTGGAGGTTTGGGTATAGTAAGGATCTCCGGCCAATATAGGCTCGGTACCATTCATGTCTTCTATCGAAGCGTTAGCTAGGCTCTCGAGACTATCGCTCGCTTCAAACTGTTTCCAGTACTCGGACTTTTTAGTATATTTGCGCTTGGCCATACCTTATGATACACCAAAGTCCTAAGAAAGTCTAGCAAAAGTTAAAAGTGAACTTTTAGACTTTTAAGCTATGAACAATGGGGTAAAAGTTGCCGCCCCTTGAGTTTCGGACAGGTTCTGCCAATCATAGTAAGTTTTTATCATCCAGTTGCCTAATACTAATGCTGAGTAAGAGTCTTTCCTAGCCTTCTCTGGCCCAGTTTGTCTCTTAAGGTTATCAGGCAGGTCAAAGCTTTGAGTTCCTTGAGCAGTGGTTTTGATTTGTATTAATGCACATTCAGCTTTAGTTTTTTCAATCATATCCACCTGATGCTCTACAAAGTCTATCATTTTTGCAGCATTACTTTGTTTATCTTGCTCATCCACTAGCCTAAGAAATCTCAAGTCCTTAATTGGGATCTTTTTGTTTCTTTGCTTTTGGTAATCGTCATTAACTGCTCGGGCGCCGAAAAATATTCTTCCGTGGTCAAAATTTGATTGAAGTAATTCATTAGCACCCCTAATCCATTGGGAGGTAGGTTTTCGAAGAATGCATATCTTTTTTTCGTTTAAATTATATTCTAATTTTGCTTTTCTCAATCCTTCTTGATAATTTTCCAATTTATCAAGATCTGCCGAGATCATGCCGATCTTGAGGTTGCTTTGTTTAAATAAGTTACTTTCGTTGCATGCACTCATAAACTGGACCCCACCATTATAGTCTCCCACCATTGCAACTATATTAAAATGGGTTAATAAATAATGCATGTAAAAAATATGATCTTTCATTCTGGACCCTGAAAGAGCATAGCTATGAACCAAGGTTCCTGTCCTAGCTTCGTCATTAAGTTTAAAAACATGTATGGCGAAATTATCACTACTTTCACTTTCCGCCCAGCTGGGGTCAAAAGCTAACAAGTATTTATCTCCGGGTTCTCCCGCCACCTCTACACAGGGGGATTGCCCGTCCGGAACGGTACACTTTGCCATCTTTGATATTTTAAAGTATCCTGAACTATCGTCGGTAAAAATAGCTCCAAACTCTCGATCAAACTGGCTTTGACTCATACTGGCCTTGGCTTGATTTATCAAATTTTGGTCATACAACTGTTTAGGGGCGCAATCATAGCTAAAATGCATTATGGTCCGATGAGCATTTCCATCTTCCGGAATATTACCCTGAATGAGATTTTCAAACTTATCGTAAAGCTTATACATGTACTCAAATTTGTAAGAGGCCGATGATAACATTATAAGTTTATTATTCGGCCACACATGACGATCTTCTTCGGTCATTCTTCCCTCCTCGATCATCTTGGTCTCCAAATTATAAAGATCTTCACGTTCGGTTGGGTTTTCAACAACCGAAAGGAATGGAACAATAACTTCATTATAAATCCTTTCAGGCATTAACAGAAACTCATCAATAATAATTCTATGAAAACGGAAACCCCGAAGTTTTTCCCCATCACCTAGCGGTAATGCATGAATACGGCTAGTGCCTATTTCAAGAGTCCATTGGTCGTTATTCTTAGCTTTTCGGGTAACGCACTGCGCTAGCATTGCGGCTTCAGGTTTAGCTAAAATATCTTCTATTTTTTTAAATATCATTTTAGCCTGACGAAAAGATTTGGATATAATGCCTATCTCCACCCCTTGGTTTAGGATGGCATCAAGAAATGCAAATATTGCCGTGGTAAAGGATTTAGACATACCACGAGACCATACTCCCATAAAATAATCAGATTCAAGCATGGCCTTGACGGCCATGTGTTGAAAAGGAAATAATTTAACACCACTAAGCATGTCAACCGCAAAAGTGGTATTAGCTCGAAGAAATTTATATAAAAGTATTTTCGCTTCGCGCTCTTCTATAAAACCCTTCTTTGCTAGGATCTCCTGATTAACCAAGCTAGAATGCTTGTCTCTTTTCTGTTGCTTGCCGTCAATCCATGTCATAGCTTTATTCTATTCCGTAGTTATCAAAAAAATATTGCAAATCAACATCCCATAATTCTTTACCATAATAAAGAAGCTTAGGAATAATTAATTCGGAAGTACCTCTATTACCAGTAAAAAGAAACTGACAATGCCCTTTAAACTCATGAGTTAATAAACGCATGTTATGCCATAAATAAGCAAGATTGGATTTATGCGGGCCAAAATTATTATTGCGCTGTATATTGGCTATACTGCTTTCAGTAACAATATATAAATAAGAATTAAAATCCTTTGCCCTTTGTAGTTCCCTACGGAAGCGCTTAAAGCCTCCGCCAAGGGTTCCCTTAAAGTCACCTTCGCTTTTGCGGTCAACGTATGTATAAGCGTAGTTATCACCTCCCATAGTATAGTCTCCGAAATCGAGCTTCATTTCTTTGCTATGTTTAAAAGAAAGAGGTTTCTGTTCGCGGGTGTCTATGTAGATTGGAATTTCTTCTATTGAATTTTTTTTCCGGAAAAAGTCTTTTGTTATGCCTTTATTATATATTGGTTCAAGGCCAAGCTCTTTACAAGCTTGTCCATAACCCCCGAAATTCCTCTTGTATATATCGATAGGGGGTAATTTATTTATTTCTACTTCTAGATGATTAGGTGCATATTTTAATTCTTTTTGTTCTACTCTATTCTTTAACTGCTTTAGTATGTATTCATTTACCTTATCAGAGTTCTCCTTATAGCACCATTTGATTAGCTGTGCTCTGGTAGAGAAGTCAGTATTAAAATATTCGAATTTATTCTTAAAGGGTAGAGGATCTCCTGTAAGCCTATTCTTTCTAGGATAGTGTTTAGTATAATATTCAGCGACGGATATATTATGCGCTTTGATATGCCGATGCAGACCATTATCGTTTTTAAAGGTCTTACCGCACTCTTTGCAGATAACCGACATTATATCACATCTTCTTTTCTTAAGCCCAAAACCCTAGCCTTCCAGTCTGGCATCGATTCGAGGTTGTCGGCTTCTTCTTGAACTAAATCTTTCTGCATTTCTGCAATCTTGATCATTACTTCTCTTTCCTCTTCTTCCTGAAATAATTGTACTAGACTCAGTATAGATGCATTTTGTTGATGTTTATTTTGAACTCTTTTGGCTCGGTCACCGTTTAATCTAGTTATAAGGCTTTCCATACGCTTTTCGCATTGGTTGTATTCCTCACTCTTGGTTTTAAGTAACTCAGCCAGCCTAACGGTCATTTCTCGCTGGTCTTCGCACTGCTCAAACATGTGGTTGAGCTTGTCTACAGCCTTTTGGATATTCATTAGATTAACGTAGTCGATACATACGTTAATGTAAAGATTGACTTCATCAGAAGTTAAATCAGGCTTATCCCAAGTAGCTCTAATAAATTCCGCCTCAAATAGCTCTCTGTGATTTTTGTTAGTATAATTGTTAATTGTTTGAACAAGTCTAGGGGCCTTCAGGAAGCCAAGGAGAGTCTCAAGACCCTTTTTAGACTGCACCGTAAGCTTGTGCTCGTTTAGATTTTGATCAGCACATTTATTGACCTTTTCTATTATTTCCCCTAGTTCTTTTACTGGCTTATATTTTTGACCTAAGGCAGTATCGTTCACATGAACTTCGTCAGGAGCGTTTTTGCTGATAAATTCTGCTACAGTCAGAGTCTCTTTACTGAGCGGGGTAATTTTCCTGTCCTCGAAGAGCAGCGTAGCTATCTCAAAAGCCTTCATGCCACCATCAACATTCTGTAAAATGAATTCTTTATTCTCTGCGCTTAAGTTTACTCCCTTAACCTTAGGATGCTTGGTTGTTTTGTACTTATAGTCCTTTGCGGCCATATATTCTCTTACGGCCCTTCCCTCCTTAGAGCGACCGTCAAGGCTAGTGTCCATAAACGCCGACTGGGTAAGTTCTAAAAGATTTGGAGTTTCTTGGTAGTTCTCGTCGATATATTTCTTCTGCTCTTCAGTTAGTTTTATCTTGTCCATAGAAAATGTCTTTCGTTCGTAAAATTTTTTCTGCTTTTTCTTTAAACTGTCTTTTTAAGTTCTTCAACTGCTTGTAGCCGGCCTTTCTGCCTTTTTCGGTAGTTCGATATCCTAATTTTTTTGCAACCTCTTCGTCCGTAAGGTTTTCTATAAAAAGCATGTGGTATATTTTAAAATTTTTTTCACTTAATACCACCTTCATTTCTTCATTAAGCCTGACCTGAGCTGCGTCCATCTCAAAGGACGAGGATTTCTCACTATACAACATATGGCTGTGAGAGTCTAGGGCTACCGCCATTTTTATATCATAAGCAGCTTTTTTTGTCTTTTCCCATTTTGCATACAATGGACACTCATTACATTGAGTTCCGCTGGCCGTAAAGCCACAATACCCAGCTGCATTTTCTTCCGAAATACCGCTTTGGTTAAAAGGGCAGCTTAGGCACGGCTTAGCAAAGTTGCTATAGTAGTTGCGAAGAATGTTTTTTAGCTGATTAGATATTATTCTATTCAGCCATGGTTTCAGGGGGCGAGATTGATCCCACTGATCCCATTTTTTGTAAATATGTGTTCTAATAATTTGTTTAACATCATCAAAATCTATCCATGCAAGAGAATTCAAAAACCACTTCCCTTGCCTTTTTTTTAACTCTTCCTCAATAACATCATATTTTTCTTCATAAATAATCTTCTTTTTAGTCACCCAATTCCGTTGGCTCTCTGGCGGACGCGCATTCTGCCATAGTAGTTTTAAGGATATCTTCTCCCTCCACGCTCGGAGGAACAGGTCTGGCAGCCGCCTTTTCGTAAGGCTGCGTGGATGATTGGGTCTGAGCTGCTAGATCACCAAAGGTAACTGGCTTAGCTGCATCTCCTATGGAGTACTCAAGCTTAGTAAGACGGGGCACCGATTCTTCTTGGATAAGGACTTCGGATTCTTCCGGTGCATCGCCAATTGATGCTTTGGCGTCTTGATTAAACGGTGAGCCACATGACGGACAAAAATTGGGAGTCTTGAGGCCAAACTCGACCTTAGACCCGCACTGCATGCAAAATTCAGAATTCATACACTTTATTCTACACTAATTGCCCAAAAAATTCAATTAATTTATTTACAACAGGTAACCAGCAACTATTCGAGCCTGCCTTTTCATGAATTGCAACATCTCTTCATCTAGTTCTGGAGAGGATCGAACATAGTCCACGCCCAGTATCCCTATGACCTTGCCATTAAGGGTTTTTAGGGGGACGTTAAATATTGCCCTGACACCCTTATCCTTCAGTAACGTCTTAAATGCTTGATCGGGAACCTCTTCAATGTTTTTATATTTAAAGCTGCCATCATTTACCAATTCATTTATATAATGATGGAAATTAGATATTCGATGATTTTGGGAGTTTCTAAACTCAGCGCTTATACCGTTCTCTACAATTTCATAAGTACAACTAAACTTTTGTTGCCCACGCCCCGAAAAGTAGTGATCACCATTATGGAACTCCATAACATAAGCCCGATCTCCATTTACTTCTCCTAGGAGAAACTCCAAAGCGGTATATACGTTAGCGTTTTGTATTGTTTCGTCAATAATAGCGTCTCTCTTCGTTCGGTGCATCATCTTGCGCGCCAGCCAAACACTGCTTAAAGTTGCCGCCGCCGAAATGATAGCTGCTAATACTGTATAAAAGCCGTCCATTATTTTATATTACACAAGTTGTTTCTCGAGTTTCCCTATTATAAATTTTTGTAATGGACTCCTCAGGATATCTTCCTTAGTGAAAGAAAACGCATGAATTCCTTTGCTTTGGCTTTCTTCGTCCGAAAAAATCTTAAACATTTTTCTAAAACCAGTTTTTCCATTGATATCACTTTGCATAAAATCTCCACAGATGAAAAGTTTGCAATTTGTGCCAAGTCGAGTAATAAGAGTCGTGAGCTCTTTAAAGGTAAAATTCTGGGCTTCGTCTGCCACTATTATTTTATCTTTCCAGCTTGCTCCTCTTAAATAGTTTATAGGCATTGCTTGTATACGCCCACTCTCCAGCATGTCGCGCCTGTCAGTGTTTGTCTTGGGCATCATTTCCATTAGTTTATCTTCCAAGGGCATCATGTAAGGATTGAACTTGTCCTCGATATCCCCGGGTAATGCTCCTAGGCCTTTTTCCGCGCTTTCAATAACCGTTCTTACATAGAGTAAATCAAGATCTTGATCGGCGCTCAAATGCCTTAATGCGGAATACACCGCCATGTAGGTTTTTGTAGATCCCGCAGGACCGCTAACAAACATTATATTAGTTTTTTCCTGTAGAGCGATAGATAGAAATACCTTTTGGGTTTCGGTTAACCTAAGATTGTTAACCCTGAAGGTAGATTTTAATTGAGGGATCTCAATTTTGGGCTTTCTTGCCATTGGATATAATTACACATGTTTTATTTGATTTGGGCTTCTTTTAGTATATAATATATTAATTAGTGTATATATATTTGTGAACGAAAAGCACAAAAAATCTAAAGTTACCAAAAAAGATGGTAAAATTGAATTTTCTCTTGGAGACGCCGGTCCCTCTAAGAATGAGATTATGAGTGCTATTGCAAAAAACCACACTGTATATGGAGCGACCGTTTGGCTGAATACGCCCTTAATGGAACATGACAACAAGACCCCTGCAGAATTAATGTTAGAGGGAAACCTCGAGGTCGTTGTTGCTTTAGTGAAAGACTTTGGCCGTGAAGGAAAAAATAAGTAATCTTTGCTGGGAATTTGCCTACGAATTTATACCTGCTAAGCTCGACTCTAACGGCGACCCACAAATCTTGATACTAAATCTTCCCTCAGCCTTAACGCAAGAAGTAGAGCGCAGATTACTAGAATATAACTTTTACTGCACTAAAACAATACCCCATAGCAATTCAGCTACGCTGATGCAGTTTAAGAAGGTTGGCTTTCCTGTTGAGCCTTAAGAGCTTCTTTTACCTTTTCGTCTATTTCTTTTTTTTCTTTGTCGTCGAGCCCCTTATAGAATTGCTCGGCTTTCAAAAAACAAAAATCTCGTACGATATCGATCTGTTGGCGAAAAGTCACACTTTCGATCATATTATTGGCAATATGACCAATAGCGCGATCTTCGTCAGTTAGGTTTTCGGGTTCAGTATTCATATACATGATAGTATACAAATACTAAGGTTTTTCTAATTTATTCTTGGTCTTTTTTCTTTTGGAGCATTTGGTATAGATTCCTAATATCTGCCCGTCGGTCCTCTAGCCTTTTGTTGGCTGATGCCCAGCGCTCAAGATCTAAAGCTTCGTTTTTAGACAAAGTTAAATTAATTTCATGTATGATCTTTTCTAAAGCTACTAATCTTTGGTTTTCCCTCTTTAAGAAATAACCGATTACTGAAATGGCTGTGCCAATTCCGATTAATACAAACTCATTATATTCCATAATATATATTACACCTTAACAGTTAGATACTTTCCGATGTGTTTACTTAGCATAAAAGCTCTTTCCGTAAGCCTCATGCGTTCTTCACCCTTTTTTTTCTTAGCTTTCTTGTAAAGCTCAACAATAAACTCGCTATCGATTTTTTGTACGATTTGTACCGTTTTTATGTTGTCTTCCATATGTAGAGATACACATTTATTTTTTAGCTTGATTTATAGAGTCTAATATTATATATATTCATATTTATGAAAAGAAAAATTCTTATTATGGGCCTTCCGGGTGCCGGCAAGACGACCTTAGCTGAAATATTAGTTAAGAAACTTAACGCCGCGTGGTTTAATGCTGACGCTGTCCGCCAAGACATTTATGGAGAACTAGGGTTTTCTCCTGAAGAACGCTTGGAGCATGCCAAGAGGATGGGCCAGCTCTGTAAGTGGGCCTCAATGAATGGAGGTTATGCTGTTGCTGATTTCGTATGTCCGACTCAAGAAACTCGAAAAGCTTTTGATGCCGATTTTGTTATTTGGGTAGATCGAATCTTAGAAGGTAGATATGAAGATAC
>CEUT01034816.1_pt1 | contig 11279 bp, 6 predicted proteins | sample 531401 | NCBI WGS metagenome assembly CEUT01 (sample SAMEA2622821, study PRJEB7988) | marine metagenome | biome: marine biome (ENVO:00000447); feature: surface water layer (ENVO:00002042); material: "saline water (ENVO:00002010), including plankton (ENVO:xxxxxxxx)" | depth 5 m | reverse complement strand
TTAAAGTACCTAAATCTTTTTTATTGATTTTAATAAAATCAGGAGCACTTCCTTCTATTGCTAATATCTTATATCTATTAGCATCTGTTACAGCTTGATTGCTTTCGTGTTTATTCTTTATTATTAAATAAGTCTCTTCATCAACTTTATTTCTATCAGACGCAGGAAAGCTTAACCATATATTGCCGTCTTCAGCATTATACCATCTATCAAGAGCTAGATTATAATACTCTCTTGATGTTTCTTTTATATAATATTTATAATAAGAAGCCCAAAAAGGAGCGTTATGCTGATTTGCTACTTTTAATTTATTTCTTTTTATACAACCGTCGTCTTGTGGTATAAATATAGTAGCTTTTTCATTAGTTAAAACAGGTGTTTCTCTACCATATTTATCTCCATAAACAATACCTACTTGATATTCTCGTATAGATTTACAAGAAGTATGAGGCGTAAAAGCATCTGATGATGGTTTTTGCGAAAGACTTACGGCTAGGTCTATGTTTATAGGTTGGCTTGAGTTATCTATAAGCTCATAGTTTTCGTAATAGTTGCCATAAACAACTCTATTGCTTACTATTTCTTGCGACCTGGGATACCTAGGCACGTTATCGTAAGGTCTAAGTAGTTGATTAGATGGTAGAATTTTATGTACTGTTTCTGTAGTTATAGGTAAAGATCCTCTACCTTGAGGGTTTGCGCTTGTATCAGGCCACAAAGCATTGAAAGGACCAGCAACACCATCTCTTCTACTTATAGTTTTAGCAACGTATACGGTAGGATTATTTGTTTCTTTATACAGTATATCAATTGCTACTACGTCTCTAGGTCTTTCGTCATCTGGCCTAAAGTATTCTTGTATTTCTAAACTTTTTAAATCGTTTATCATACCTAAGTTATGACCTTTTTTAGGAATATAGTCAAATTCATTAGGTATAAAAGCTAATTCAGACCAAGGTCCAAAGTTAGAATATTCGCCGTCAGTATATTTATATCTATAGCAAAACCTAGGAAATTTATCTTTAAATATAGGCTCAGGTTCTTTTAGTATAATACTAAACTCTTGATCGGTTGTATCTAAAATATTTTCATCTATACTAAGTATTTCTACATCGAAACCATCACCACTAGCACCAACGTCTAACGTGTTAGGAGGTGTGTGTCCTGATGGAACATCTATTATTAACAAAGATATAGATGCTTCGCTAGTTCCAAAAGAGTTTGGATTAAATAAGTCTGCGGTTAAAGCTACATAAACAATATCTCCTACTCTAAAATCAACAGTAGAGTCAAAAATTAAATCATCTATAGTATCTCCAACTTGAAAAAATTGATTGTTAGAGCTATCGAAAAAATTTGTTGTTAAAGTTGTTACTATACTATTAGCTACATTTGTGATACTATTAACTCTGCCATCATCTATAAAAGTGTTAGACATCTTAAGTTTAGGTGGTAGAGTAGGTGCTTTCTTTATTACAGTAGCGTGCTCTTTTTCAACACCAATATAATTATCACCTAAGCCATAACCACCACCGTTACTAACAATTTCAAGATTGTGATCTTGAGATGGATCTGTGTAAAGTCTAGTGTGAAAAGTTGCTGCATCTCCATTAAATGTACCTTGCACAAAACCTGGCATTCTATTAGTACCACCGGTTCCAGCCACACATCTTTCTATGTTTAATTTTCTAGGCTCTTCTATTCTATCATCAGATATAAATAAAAAACCACCAGGTATTCTAGTTTTTCTATTAACGCTACCTATTATACTTAAATTTACTGGAAAAGTACCTGTAGCAAAATTGCCTTGCACCGTATAGTTTGGTTCTTTAGATAAAGGATCTCCTAATAAAACAGAAGGCGCTTCAAACTCAATAAGGTCATCTTGATTTATACTTACTTCTTTATTAAGCGTTACAGTATTTGTATTGTCGTCTACAGAAACTACGTAAACTTCATCTATTTGAGAAAAAGCAAATGTAGTTTGATTGATGACCCTCATACCAGGTCTCAAGCATTTAGTACCATCTGTAATAACAGTTGCGTTAACTACAAAGGTTTTACTGTTAGTTACGTTAGCAGCGCATTTTATTCTAACGTTATATATGTCAACAAACACATATTGAAAAGTACCTATAGCTCCAGCTATACTAGGAAGATCTCCAATATACTTTCTTAGTAAATAGTTTTTATTTATAAATTCGCTATTAGGACCAGCTGAACCAAATGGGCTGAATTGATTAGGCCCTCTAACTAACCAATACACCATGTCATTAGCAGGGTCTGTTACAACACCCATGCAGTGACTGTTGAAAGGAACTTTACCAGAGTCTATAGCGGTGTTACCTAGCGTGGTTTGAACAGCGCCTATATTAGATCCTTCAGAAGTATTTATTTCTATATTTTGTGCGTCTCTATATTCGCCAGGAGGAACAATTCTTTCGTCTAAGTCTTTGTTCATTTTCCCAGCGGAAAAAGTTCTTTTTAACTCAGCCATACTTAGTGTTTAATATGCTTAGACTTACCTCTAAGAATTTGTGTTATTTCTTCTATTTTAATATTAGATAGTCTAAGCTTAGCGTTTCTTTTAGTAGCTCTAGCTTCTTTTTTAAATCTATTAATTATATACTCAGGCACATTAGCTCTTACAGATAATATAGCTAAAGCTATTTGTTTGTACATAGCTTCCTCTGCTAGTTTATGAACTTTCATCTCAGCATCAGTACCTAAGCTATCGCTAATATATTTTAATGTTACAATTTTTCCAGAAAGTACTGATGAGAAATGTATTTTACCAGCATTTTCATCTATGTAAAAAGATCCGTTTATTTGAGCATGAGCAGGATCAATGCCATATCTACCGCCTATGTTTAAATCGTATATGTCATCGTCATAATCAAAGTCTTGTGCTTGATTAGCGTTTGGCGTAGATGCTTTATAGTTTTCCCAAGTATTAGATTCTGTTTGTAAGTCTATATTGCCATCTCCATCGCCATCAATAAAGTTTTCATTACCAATAGCGCCTGTTTGTAGTGGAGCTGTTGGGTTACTAGTAACAATAGCAGGATACAAAACGTGTTCAATACCTTTACTATCGGTGTAAGTTATCTTTACGTAGTTAACGTAATCCTGTGGTAAAGTCATCGTTAGTGAACCTGGTAGTTCTATTTCTAAAGATTTAGTTGATTTAAAAGTATCAAAGCTAAATTCTTGTAAAGCTCTTCTAGCATGAAAAGCTACGTCTGTTCTTTTTATTTTTGGTATTATTTTTTCTTCACCAACGTATGCTACTATAAATTGATTTATAATAGTTTCTAGTGATGTAAATTGATAATCACCAAAACTACTACCTCCGTAGTACGCTACTTGTGTTGTGTTAATTAAACCCATTTATATTTGTTTTTGCTGATTAGTAGTGGCAGCCTCTCTAGTTCCAGCTAAGCTTACTAAACCTGGCTTGTTTAAAACAATACCTGCTAGTCCAAGTATAACATCTACTAACCTATGTTCTTCAGATGGATGCAACTCAAAGTTAACGGATGTATCAGATTTGTAAAGCGCCTTATCGTTTAAAACTATATAATCCCAACTCACTTGAGCAGGCTTCTTAATATAATCACATGTAACATTAGCTGTTATAGAAGCTGATGGAAATGTTTTTATCTTGTCTACGCCTTTAATAAAATAAACAGGATAGTCAACAGTAGGTTCTGCTAACGGTGATCTTTCAATATATGTAAATTCTTTTTTATTTATCTGTTCAACTTCAATATCGTAAGCACCACCAACAGCGAAATAGACAGTACCTAATCTATACAAGTCTGAAGGTAAAGTACCTTCGTTACCTGACATAGCTATTGTTTGTTTAAATTTTTCAAATGGTGCTAGTTTTTCCTCTAACATATCTAATCGATCTGAATACTCTGTGCTGTTTCCTGTCATTCTGCCAGAAACATCTATATCATAAAAGTATTGGTCGAATATTTGAAGTTGAGCTTGATTGGCTAGTAAGTTAAATTCTTGAGGTGTTATATATCCTCTTTGCTCTTTGTTAGCTAATGCTAAAACTCTTTGATATACTGTATTTACGTTTACTGCCATTATGTTTTATTTTATAGTTAAGCAACCACCCCGAAGAGTGGCTGCTCTACTATAGGTGATTAATTATTTTAATCTTTTTTCAACGTTGGTATATACTTCCATACCTTCGTCTGTTTTAAACCAAGCTGCTAGAGCCGAGTAAGGGTGTTCGTCAAATGGAACTGTAAATAATTTTCTACCTGTTGATCCCCAAGTAAACGTTCTTTGATCGCTAGATAATTTTAATATTCCATTTTCAGTAGCTAAAATACCCATGTTTCTTAGCATAACGTTTTCATCAGCCGCTAATTCTAAGAACAAAACAGGGTTTCTCTTAGCAAACAATAGAGTGTCTCGTTTAAGCTCGCTAGAACTCATCGTAGATACTTTAGATCCGACCTCTACCCTCATTATAGCTTCCATATATTCTATAGGTAAGCTTCTAGCCATATCCAAAGCCTCTATCTCTAACTCCAGTCTATCAACTTCGCTAACAGCTTCAGTTTCTGGCTCCCACTCAGAAAACCTAGCGTTTCTTAACGGGTGATACAAAGATAGCATTTGTTGTAATGTAACTTTATTTCTAGGTACAAACAACGCTCCGTTTCTAAATATAATATGACCCATCCTGTGGTCACCTTTCATTTCATCTACAAATACCGTTGTTTGGTTTTCACAATACTTAATTTCTCTTTCGTAACCTTTTTCTTCATCAAAATAATAAAGACCAGATGCTTTAATCGTATGTGAAATAGGTTTGTTATCACCTGTTAAATAATAAACTCTATCTTTTATTTCCCATTTAGGTTTTTTTGGCTGAGGCTTTTTAACAACTGCTTCAACCATTTTGTTTGTAGCTTTTATTTCTGGTTGCTCTACTACAACCGTATTTTCTACTTGAGGCGCTACCTCAACTTTTTTAGCTGTTTGTTTTTTTGCCATAATATAATATAATAAAAAATTAAAAAGATCGGGGCCGAAGCCCCGACCTAAAAAGATGTATTATCCTTTAATCATCATGAAGTTTCTTGCACCTTGTACAACTAAACATCTTTCAGATAAGAAGTGCATCTCCATCGCATCTAAGTCAGATGTAACAGCTCCAACAGAACCAGTAGTCCATGTCTTCATTCTTCTGTCATCTGTTTGAGATGAACGGTAACGAACGTGTAAGAAAGGACGCTTAAGGTTCTTTCCTAATACTTGATCATAAACCGAAGATACTCCAGCAGGAATAATTAAACCTCTAACAGCATCTGATGTAAAGTCGTTAAGACCACCTCTAGTACCGAAATCATTTAAGTATTTCCAGTCAGACTTATAGAAGTCATAAGAACCTCTTCTAAATCCAGAGAAACCTAGGTTAAGTGCCATATCAGCGTCATTTTCAAAAACACCAAAAGAAGCACCACCATTGTAACCACCGTTGATACCAGCTAACATATCGTCAATGTTAAGTGAAGTAGCTCTATTCAAGAACATCATGTTCTCTTCAATAGCTCCCTGACGATCAAACTCAGCCAAGATTAAATCAAACTCACCAAGGTTTGTAGCCCAGAAAGGAGAGTCTAAACCGTCAGTAATGTTACCTCTAGTTTCTACAGCATTAAATAAACCTTCAGTACCGAAGTTAGTTTGTAAGAAAGCACCACCACCAGTAGAGTCAAGTGTATCAGCAGTAGACTGAGCAGCATCACCAGGAATAGATTCAATCATAGCCATTTCTAAGTAATCAGCAAAACGAGCTCTAGTGTCACCAGCAGCTTTTAAATACCACATGTAACCTGACTGTCCGTCTTCACCAGATACTTCAACCCAACCAACTTGAGAAGCGTCAGATCCAGAGATCTCATACTTGTCTTTTAAGATGATAGGCTTGTTAGTGTAAGATCTGAAACCAGGCTTGTTAGCTCCAGTTCTACCATTAGAACCTTTTTGGAATTCAGAACCGTAAACTAATACTCTAATAGCAGCAGTGTTAACGAAAGTACCATCACCAAGATCTTGTAATCTACCAGTGTTAGCAGTTGCATCGTAAGGAGCAACACTAATCGCATCAGCGTTGACAGCCGTTACAAAAACTCTAGCAGTACTAGTAGAAGTAGCGATTAATAACATATCGTTAATTCTGATACCGTGAGAGTCATCAGTTCCAGTAGAGATACCGTCAATAGTAGTATCTATTTCTAAAGTACCACCATCAGCGTTGTTGTTATCATCTTGCTGTGCTTGATCTTTAACTGTACCTACGAACGATAAGTGTAATCTACCTTGCTCAGACCAAACAACTTGATCAGCAGTCATAGATTCTTCTGCACCAACTTGCTCTAAGAAACCAGAGATAGTTCTATTACCGAATACCTCAGATTCTTTTTCCATCAAGTCAGGCAAGTATTGTTGAGCCCAACCGTCAGATGAACTCAATGTAGCAAAGTCAATATAATTGCTTGCTAACGTTTGTTTTGAAGCAGCCGCTGTATAAGTAGAAGCTGCAGCTAATGTTAATGCCATTTTAAATAAATTTTAGCGTTAAATAAATTATTTTCGTTTTTTAAACTTAAAATCAAAAACAGAATCATCTTGAACAACCTTAAACTTTGGACCATCACTATAATTAGCGCCTTGTTCTTGTCTTGGCGTCATGTCTATATTCTTAGCATTAGCAACACTATTTTTCATAGCATCTGCTTTACCTTGCTCATAGAAATGTCTAGCTAAAGCGTCAGGGTTCATTGCCGCGTATAAAGACTTGTGGTATGATTTAGCATCACCCATAGAACTATCTTCGTTTAGAAACTTTCCAACAAAGTTGTTTATGTCACTTTGGGTTTGCTTTACCTCATCGACGTTATTAACATTATACCTATAAGTTTTATCTCCAACTTTAAAATCAAAACCTTTGAAATTTTTGTTAAAGACTTGATTAGTCTTGTTGTTAAAAATCGTCTTGTTCTTTTCAAGCGCCGCTTGAGTCTCTTCTGATTCTTTGTTATATCTGTTGAAAAAATCAATTGCTTTCTGCTGCTCTTCAGTGAGCTTGCTTCCAGCTTTAATTTCTTCGTAATATTTAGACTTTTGCCCGTCTAAGTAGGCTTTAGCCTCTGCAACTTGCTCTTTTAAGGCTATTTTCTTTTTTCTAATGTTCTTTTCATCATCTATTTCTTCATCATAAGAAAACTGCTCTTCCATTAAAAAAGCTCTTTCTTCAGGTGTTAGATGAGGTTTAGTAGATCTATAGTATTCTTGTAAAGCTTCTTGATTATCCATTTCTGCATAATTTCTATTTAGCTTTACATAGTCTTCTACGCTACCACCAGTTTCGTTTACAAAATTAACCAAGCTTTGAATATTCTCAGGTAAAGGCTCTCCAGTAGCCTGAGCTTCAACTATAGCTTCTTCTACAATTTCTTCTACCTGCTCTACTTCTTCTTCAGTTACTTCTTCTAAGACTGGTTGTTCTTGTGCTTCAACTTCCGGCTGTACTTCTTCTTGTTCTTGTACGGGCTCGGTGTTTTCAACGCTTGCAACCACTCCTGTGTCGTTAGCTGTACTTTCTGTAGTTTCTTCTGGTTGTTCATTTGTTTCCGCTGTTGGCGGTGGTTTACTTAAATCTACTTTGTAAACGCTAGGATCATCAGCAGTTTCAAATTTACTTAAATCTAACTCTTGCTCTTGCGTTTGTTCTTCTTGAGGCTGTTCTTGAACCTCTTCAATGTTTTCGTTTTCTTGCATAATATAAAATATAAAATTATTATCTAGGATCGAACTTACCTAATCCTATGCCTCCACCTACTATATCATTACCTGATGATTCAAACTTTTTAGGCTCGGCTTTTACTTGTTCTTTAGTTTGTTCTAGTTTTTGAGCAGCTTGAGATTCTTGATCTTTTATTCTAGTATTTAACTCAAACTCAAAAGCCATAAGATCTCTTTTAACCTTAGCTTCTTGTTCTAATCTCATGATGCTAAAATCTGCTTTAGCCTGCTCTAACTCTATTTGAGTTTTAACAAGTTCTTTTTGTTTTTTAACTTCTTCTTGAGCTGCTACCTTTTGAGCTTTAGCATTAGCTTCTGCTTGTTGTTTAATATTTAAACTTTGTTTTTTAGCTTCTCTTTCGTTCTTTATTTTTCTTCTAACCTTTAACATTTGATTTGCTAGCTTGATATTCTTTATTTCTCTAATATCAATAGCGTCTTCAAGATCTATAACTTGACCAGCTAAAGCAGCTTGTATGTTATTTTCTAATAACTGTTTTTCTTCTTCGTCTGGAGCTAACTCTAAAAATATACCAAAATCGTACAAGTGTAATTCTGACATTTCTTCTAATGTAGCAACGTTGTGTGCTCCTAAAGCTTGAACAAAAGCATTTGCTGTTGGAGAATACTCTAATACATCTGATATTCGCATCGATAAACATTCGCAAGTTTCTTGCGTTAAAAACATACCAGCTTGTAATATATGTCTAGTAGCTGTATTACTATTAGCCGCTGCTATCTTTTGTATACCAACCAAAGCGTTTCTATCAGGTGTTGATGCATCTCTAGCCTCGTTTAATCCGGTAACGTCTCTTATCATGTTTAGATAATAGTTGTACGTTTGTATGAGGCTTTGCATCTTAGCACCACCTGCTCCAGTTTGTATTTCTCGAACAGGCATAGCGCCAGCGTTGGGATCGCCATCTTGTGTCATTGATCTACCAATAACACTACCTGTTTGAAAATACATATTTAAAGCTTCTTGTGGATTATAGTTTGTTCCATTGCCAAGATCAATTTCAGCTAAACCATCAGCGTCTAAGTAAACGCCATCCGGCACCAATCTTGACATAACCTGTTGTAGCTTTAAATGTGTAAGCTGTATCATGTCAGCAAAACCAGTAATACGACTTACTAAGCTTTCGATCTTACCATTGTACATACGAGGAGCACATATAGCATAATTCATTTTAACTTTAGTAAAATCACTTTTAGGACGCATCATGTTTTTAGACATCTCCCATTTAAGAAGTTTATTAGCTCCTAGTATATAAACTCCTTCGTATAGTGTTTCTATAGATCTTTGCAGCTTACCAAAGTTGCCTTGCATATCAGAAGGAGGATTAAACGTATCGTCTCTAGGTATTATTTTTTCGCCACCAGTACTAGTTTCTTTTACTTTGTAAGTTTCGTTCATGTAAGTCTTATAGTTAAAATATAAGACTTGAACCTTGTTTTTATCTATATCTTTTTTACGATAATACATATAGCTGTTGCTATACTTGCTTTTGCTTATGTCTTCTAGCATTTCCTCTGTTAAATGTGGAAACTGCTTAGCTAGCTCATTTAAAGGTATTTCTTTTATTTCACCAACATAATATATATCATCAAAATAAGGTGAATCTGTATAAGAATATATTAAGTGCTCTGGATCAACGTAATCTATGACAACACCTTCAGAAGTATTAAAAGAAGTTTTTACAGCGCCAATACCTAGTACTGTTAAATCATATAAAAATCTTCTTCTTATTAAATCATACTTGTTGCCTTCTAGTAAAACGTTTAAAGCCTGCTCTTCTGCTAACTCTACAGACTGCTTGTAAGTTAACTGCATGTGTAGCTTTAACTCCTCATCAGAGTTTGGTAGTTTTTCTTTATCAGTATCATAAAGATCTACACCAAACTGCTCTTTAGCAAATTCAGCTAACTTTCTAGTCTTCATGTCTTTCATTAAAGACTGCATATAATCAGTTCTTTTTGCTACACCGTAAGGATCTTGCGAGTATGCTTTTATGCTAAAACCCCTTTGAGACATACCATTTACAACAATATCAACAAATTTAGGAATAATAGGCACAGGCTTCCAGTCTAAATTTAAGTAGCTCAAGTCACCATTTATAGATAACTCGTCTTTATACTTCTGTATACCTTGCTCGCCTCTAGCATATAGTCTAAGTTTGTGAAAGTTGTTTTTTCTGTTATCGTATCTTCGCTCGTGATCTTTATCAAACCACTCAGCTTGTATAGCTTTCGCAACTTTTAATCCATACTCAGGACTCATTTTTTCCAAGTCGCTTACCGCTTGGCTTGGAAAATTTTTTATAACAGACTCTGCCATATTATCGCTTTATAAGTTTAGACATACTGCCTTTGTTAGTATATCTTGCTATGTTTATGTTTAACTTTTGTTTTTCTCTATTAGGGTTTGGTTGGTATAAATGTCTATTGCAAGCCATTATAGCTAGACCAGAACTTATAGTTGCATCAAACTTTGTTCTTTTATTTATATCAAACTTAGACCAGTCGTTTAATGTTTCATTGAAATATATATTTCCGTAGTTTCCATCACCTAAGTGACCTACGTGTGATTGTATATACATCTCAATAGCGGCAGCATGAGCTTGCTTTATATCCTCGCTAGAGTTTGGTATACCACCAACCTCTTTTTCTGCAACCGACAATTTATTCCAAACTTTATCTGGTCTGTTCATACTGAAACCTCTATATCCTCTGCGCCTTAAATAGTACAACAGCCTTGGTTTGTTATTCTCTGCTAGTAATGGCATACCGTAAAATGCTAAAGCCATTAATACATCTTCAAAAAACATTTCTGCGGTTTGTGGTCTAGCTAGGTATTCTAAGAAAAAATGGTTTGGCGGAGCATCTTCCATGCTAAACTTAGTTAGTCCGTGTAGTGATCCTTTTGATCCACGACCGTCCACAGTCCCACTAATATCGTAACTATCACAACCAAACGCACCAACGTGCTCATTACCTGGGTATCTAATTCCATTTTTAATTATAACTTTATTTTGCAAATGTGTTGATGGAAACCAACTTACTTTAAATCTACCTTTTGGATCTGGATAAAAAATAACGTTGCTATCTTTTACACCATTAACCCATTGAAAGTTTCCAACGTTTACAGCGTTAGAGTTTTTAACTCCTTCGTTGTAGTCTATTTGCTCGTATATTTTAACTAAGTTAAATATACTGTTTTTTGTTTCATCTCTAAACGCGTGCTCTTCAGTTCTTGGAAACTGTCGATAAAACTCATTTAGCGCGTCTTGATCATCACGTAAGCCATCGGCTTCGTTTTGCCAGTGATCAATAACACCAACATCTATTAGTTGGCCGTCTGGTCCATAACACTCTCGTGTTGGGGTATCAAACACGGGTCGTCCAAACTCATCAATAAAACCTTCATAGTTCCATTCCATTGG
>CEUT01033987.1_pt1 | contig 11292 bp, 7 predicted proteins | sample 531401 | NCBI WGS metagenome assembly CEUT01 (sample SAMEA2622821, study PRJEB7988) | marine metagenome | biome: marine biome (ENVO:00000447); feature: surface water layer (ENVO:00002042); material: "saline water (ENVO:00002010), including plankton (ENVO:xxxxxxxx)" | depth 5 m | reverse complement strand
GATTGACCTTAGCTGAGATAAAAGATTTTAAGTGAGCTTTAATTTTTTTTTCTCTTATTTCTAATCTTTCTTTTAAATGTTCAGGGCATGCATCCTGAATTGTTTTTCCTTGAGATAATATTTTAGCAAATATGATATCTCGATCTCCAAGCAGTTCTGACCAATCCCATGTCATTGTGAGGTTGTCAGGGATCTCTCTGAGTCTTAATTTTCCATTGGCAAAGTATCCTCTGCACTCTTTTTTATCATCAATAACCTGAAATACCTGTTGTTTGGCTTTGAGCATTAGAACCTCCGATTTTCTTTTGCTGTGTTTGTTTAAATTTGTTTGCTAAATCTTTGTAACCAAAAGGTTGGTTTAGCATAATTCTTTTTGTTGTCTCATTAATATAACTCAAAGCTGCTTCTTTGTCAAGTATTTTTTCTAAGTTTTTTGTTTGAAATATAAGAGTTTTCTTATCTTGCCCTTCAATACCCCACTCTAAACATTTTAATTCTAAATAATATTTTAATTTATCATCAATAGGAATATCTGTTATTTCTTCTCTTTTGAAAAAATACCAACTAGTTTTAATACATTTTTCATTAAATACAATTTGATATTCATTACTATTAACAAATATATTATACTTATTTTTTAGTATATTATATAATAAATCAATATCTTTATTATAACATTTATTAAAATAAATATTAAATAAAGACTGTAAATTGGGACTATTATAACCGGCAAGATAATTTTGCATAGAAGGAGACCCATAGTCAGGAGTTACAACCATAGGGTTGTTAAAATCAAATACAAAGCCAATTTGTTTTATAACATTTTTGTAATATTGAAATTCAGGTGTGCTTATAACCTCTTTCCACTTTGGACCATCCTCTGAATATTTTAAATTTGAAAGAGCCACACCGCAACCAGAATTGTATATTGATGATTTCTTGGAGACCATCCAAGTTGAATAAGTTAGAGGATGTTTTTTCTTTTGAAAAGCACAAAAATTAATAAATTGTTTGACAAATGACTCAAAATGTGTTATACTACTAATGGGAAAATGTTGACCTAAATTTGTATCCAAAGACAACAAAGCTGTGTCAATAAACTCTTGTATTGTTTGTTTTAAATGTTTTGCATAAATTTCTCTAGGAGATTCATATGACCGATAAACTGTAAGATTGTTTATAAAAGGATTGTTTGTTGCACAATTAGCAAATGCTGCTTTGTCTAATATATTTTTTAAATCTCTTAACATAGTGTTACACCATGGCATAACTCTATGAAAACCTTGTGTTGCCAATTTTGATTCAAGAGGTGCTAACAAGTCCTCATTAGGTTCAATAGCATTATAGTCCAAATCAACAACACCATACAAATGATACTCGGCAAAATTAAAATCTTTTGACATTTTTGGACCAAGAGGTCCCTCTTCGTACACATCGTTTTTATAATGTGCTCTGTTATAATAAGCAACGTAAGAGCTTTCTGTGGTGTTTTTTCCTTTAAATGACGTCATTCAGTTTTCTCCTCACCATAAATTGTCCATATAGCACCACTAAAAGATAGGGTAAACTCTTTAAAATCTGTTTCAGAGTACGCGATATTACCATCAGAGTCCTCCGTTTGTTTTGGAACTTTAATTTTAAAATTGGATGCTTCAATTTTTTTATTATCTTTGTCTACTGCTTTATCTTTTTGGAGAACTGTATATGGTGGCATTCCTTGATCAATAAGTTCAGAACTTATCTTTTCACCTTCTTTGGTGTTATTATATATGTCCAAAAGGGTTTGTGTATCTAAAATAGAAAATACGTCATAACCATCAAGTTTTAGTAGATTATCCATAGCATCATTAGTGAGAGCTGTACCTTTAGGCTCAGGAACCTCTTTCACAGGAGTTTCTTGTTCTGCTCCAGATTCATTATCTTTCTTTTTAGCATTTTCTAATCTTGTCTGTATTTGTTCTGATGATAAATCTTGATAAATAATTTGATCGTCTAGTGCAGCAAATTCTTTACAAACTTCTGTGACATCTTTTGTGTCTATTTTGTTTTGACCAGAACCTCTAGATAACCCATCATCTCCAAGAGCAGAATTTACCCATTGACAATTTAGTGTTGTTGTACCGTTTTTATCGTCATTAGTTGTTTTGTGATTAACACTAATAATAACATATAATCCAGACATACCTAGTTTATATCCTGTTGAGTCAGTATCAGACCATCTTAAGTTATCACCAGTAAAAGGTTCTACTATAATATATTGCCCCGGAACAAACCATGGCATTACAACATTTAATTCAATGTCACAGTCATAAACATTTCCAATGGCTAGAAAAAAATCATTATTTGAAGAAAACATTCTTTGTTCTCTTAGATATTTTCCTTCAACTTTTTTCCACTTCATTGAACTTACAATTAGATTAGACCTAAATGCACCATCAATAACCCGTTTAGATCTTATAACTGGTATTGTACCTGAAGAGTTAACTTGTTTTCCATTAACATTGTATGGTGTTATACTATCTGATACTTCGTCAATAATATTTTTGCTTGTATAAGTTTGTGTGAAAGCATGAATAACAATATAATCTGTAAGGTCTTCTTCTGTTAAATCTTGTAAACCTCCTGCTTTTCTTTTACCGTAAGAAAACAATGGTGCTTGATCTATTAAGTTTACATCAAATAAATTAAACAACTTATCTTTACTAGGAGCCGGTAACAAAGAATTTTTAAACTTTTTTCTTACAAGATTTGAAACTTTTTTTCTATTTTTTATTTTTTTTATATCTGCCTTACCTTTAAAATACGAAACTTTAAAGTGTATTTTATTTTCCAATTCATCAGAAAAACAAACTTCAGAAATTAATTGTGTAAATGCTTTTTCTACAATATCTCTTAAAAAAACACCGATTGGTACATAATCCATATCTTTTGAATAATATTGATCATTTAAAAATTTAGAAAAGTAAGAAACAGCAATTGGAATATCACCTGTATTGATTTGTTTCACTTTAGAGCCTGCTGTACCTTGTTTATAATTAAAATCAATGGTCAAAAACTGAGGCTCAAAACCAGGAAACCTTTCTGTGTCATAAAAAACTGCTTCTTGATTGTGAACTGTAGTATCCTTAAATGGTTTTTTATAAAACATTTCTGAAAGAACCATTATTAAATCAGAAAGTGTAAAAAATGTTATTGTTCTTTTACCTTTTATTTCTTCCGGTGCTTCTTGATTTTTATTTGTACCACTACCCCAAATTTTGATACTGTTTGAGCTTTTTTTAAGTTTTTTTGAATTTGATGGTATACCGTTTTTGTATAAATCTTTAACTTCTTCTAAATTTACATCAATTGTTGATAATAATTCCAAATCAGCTAGTTTTTTTAATATTTTAGTCTTAGCATCCTTAGTTAGTCCTTTGTTTTTCTGCTTTATGGTTCTTTTTAATTCTTTTATCGTGTCTTCACTACAGTTTTCTAGTGTAGCTTGTTCAATTAGTCTTTCATTGTTTCTTCTTTCATCTAGTATTTCCTTTGATCCTAATGCGTCTAAGTATGGTAAATTCATTAATGATTCATTATATGCCATGCTATCTAGATTTAAATTAAAAGAACCATCTTCTTCGTTATTTTCCAAGGTATGATCCACAAGTGTTGTATCGTAGCCGTAATATATTGATTGAGGATCTTCCTTATTAGTACCAACCACAGGGAATTCATATATTATAGCTTTTTTGTAATAGCTTGGATGATATTGGTTTTTGTACCATCTGTTAAATCCTTTTTTATTAGCAATAAACCCTGGTCTCTCTAATAAAGAATACAAAGCTTCAGAATTAGTATTAGCTCTTATTAATTCAGAGAAAGAGTCTGCCTTAGCTGTTATACCTAATTTTATATCAGATCTTGCGGTAGAAGGGTTAGTTCCTTTTAAATTTAAATCAGTACTAAAATCTGTGAAAATACGTTGAAGTTGAATTTTATTATATTTACCTTTGTTATCTGAATTTGTTGAAAGAATATTTCCTATTTTGTAATAACCCATTGATAATGCTGGGACTTTATTAAGACTAAAAAGTGTGCTTAAGTTTCCGGGAATCAAAAACCTGTTCAAAACTAATTCAGGTTGTTCTGAATGTATTTTAATTGTTGTCAGGTTGTATGGATATTTTTTTAAATTCTCAGCATCTTTCTTTTTTGTTGAAATATCTTCAATTCTTGATAACAAAACACATTGGTCAATGTATTGATACATTTCTTCAATGTCATAATCTGCTTTTTCTTCATCATCATCTTTTGGAGGAGGAGCGTTATCGGCAACTTGAGCTTGAAGCTCCTCAGCAGTTTGACCTACGTCTCCAATTACTGCAATACCATAATTATCTAAACCTGCATAATAGCCTATTTCTATGTATTCTAATTCTATGTTGGTTTGGTTTTGTACAATTGGTGTATTGTATGCTTTATAGGCATACAATCTTTCTGTGGCAAGTTCTATATTTTCTTCTTCTATAATTAAAATTTCAAGTTCTTCATCATCAACTTCATATAAACCTTTTTGTGTAAATTCATTAAAGCCAAAAATTGTGTCACTTCCTTCATCAGTTTCACTTCTTGCTTTAGTTTTTGTTGATATAGAACTTAAAAATTTATTATAAAGATTGTCAATTTTTTGTTTTTCTTTTTGCTTGGCGTGGTCTAAGATATTTTTTGCTTGTGCCTCTAAGGTTTCTGTTTCAAGACTCCACTCAACAACACTAGTGGTATATTCATGGTGAGCATTTAAAGGCCAATATTTTATAACAATTTTTTCCCATTGCTCGAAAGAAATAGCAGTACTAGCAATTGTAACACCATCAGCATAATCGAATACTTTTTTTTGAATAAATTCATAAATTTTTTTTACTTCAGGATCTAATGTAGTTTCAGCGTACTTAGCTCGCAAAGTATCCCAATTACCATACAGGTCTGCTTTTTTTATAAAACCATCCTCATCAAAATATCTATTTGTAATAGAATGATAAAATTTAGAAGCCCTTCGTAAAGTAAGGTTCCATACATCATTATCTTTAAGAGCAGCACTCAGTTTCACAAAATTTGGCCTATCATTTACCAAAGCATCTAATTTTTCTTTAGACAGATCATTAGATTTAATTAGGTCTTCTACTATCTGTTTATAATCTGTGGCCATTTTTATATCCTACTTATTATTTCTGATGCATCTAGAGGTATTTTTATTATTTGTCCGTATGTTAAATCTGCTTCAGATGAGATTTTATTTACAATTGCAATAACCCACCAATACCTAAAGTTTCCATATTGTTGACCTGCAATCTTGTACAGTTTATCTCCTTGTCTCCAAGTATGTCTGACGACTTTTATTGGTGCTCTTTTAATTGATTGATTAAAAAATCTTAAAGAAAATTGAACAATTTTTTCAATTTCTTTTTCATCAAATATTTCTTCATATTGTTTTGAATCATTTATAACTGGTTTTCTTGAGTATTTTGGCATATTTTGTCATTCCTTTTTTTATTGCAGATCATATTTTCTTATAATTTCATCATCGGTAAGTAGGTCATCTGGTGTGTTTTCAAGTTCTTCGATGGTTTTTTCTCTTGGTTTTTCACTTTCTTGTTCTTCTATTTCTTGTTGAGATTCTAGTTGTGCGTTAAGAAAAAATGGAATCGCATCCTCAACTTCTTCTTCCTCAGGCTCTACTTCATCAACATCTTCAATATTTTCTGTTGGTTCTGGTTGAGACACATTTTGTTCTTGGTCTTCTACAATTGAATCACTAGAAGGAAGGATTGTTTTTTCTTCTATTATTTCAGGGTCTGTGTCTGTTTGAGTTTGTTGTGTGTTGGTTTGAGTTTGTTGTGTGTTGGTTTGAGTTTGTTGTGTGTTGGTTTGTGAACTACACGAATTATTACTAGTTTTTGAAACATCTCTCCCTACAATTTGATATTCCTTATCAGAAAAAATAAAGTCTTTTTCTATCTTTACATTATCATATAGTACATATGCTCTTGTTTTTGGATTTGCATTTCCTTTTTGATACCTAGGAGTAAAGAAACATTCATCTTCCCTATTAGACGCTTCACATTTAAAATCTAGTTTAAATGATTTAAAAAGCAAAAAACCCTTTTCCTCAAACATTCCTAAGTCTAAATTAGGTGTAAAACTCATAGACTTTACTATACAAGGAACTCCATCTGTATTAACTTTGTTTGGATCTGTGGTTGAGTTTTGACCTGTGTTGATTAGGTTTGAAACCATTATTTTGTTTAGTGTATATGACACATTGGGGTCTAGTTCTATAAGATCATTTCTAGAAACAAATGTTTTTGTTTTAACTTTGGCATTAAAATTGTTTATTATTCTTATTAGTCTTTGTATTAAACTTAAGTTTCCTATTGCTTTTTCAATATTATCGGATGGAACATCAAATGAAAAATCAAAAGAATACTCATTTTTAGTGTATTGTTTTTTTGAATAATATTCAGCACCAAAATTTATTTTTTCAGAACCAATTTTTTTTGAATTTAAACTAAGATTTTCTAAAAATAAATCGAATTTCACTGTCTCATTTGGACAACTAGAATTATAGAAAGAAGCATATGAATTTTTATTAACAGAATATTGAAAGTTATTAGGTGAACCACCATTTACAGAAAATGGCCAAGTTTGAACGTCATTAGGGTGGTAACCACCAGGATTTTCAAACGGCAAAAGAACATGGTAACCCGATAAATAATGATTAGCAGCAAAGGATACACTCATGTCAAAAGACAAATTAATATTTTTTGGATACATTTTTTTATTCACATCAAAAAAACCAAGTTCTTTTGAAGATACATCAAACTTAAAGTCATCAATGTAACAAAACAAAGCTTTCTTATAAAAGCCAATATGATTGTTATCTGATAAATTACCATCGTGTTTTCCATTTGATATTAAATTAGACAGATAGACACCATATGTGTTTAAAGTATATTTGTCGCTTTCTTTTGGAGCATTACTGATTATGTTCCAATCAACAATAGTTTTTACCATTCTGGTTAATTCGTTGACTTTGTGTAAATTTTCTTTAGCTTCTTCTAAAGAGTAAGCTACAAGGTTTAAGCCTAATGAAATCTTACACAATATACCATCAACAGTTTCTCTATTACCACTAGTGTAAGCATCTTTTGTTTCATTATCTTTAAGTTTGTAATCAAAAGTATATGACAAAGAATCAACAAATGGCTTAAACACCAAAACTCTTTTTGAATTTTGGTCAAATAGATAAAGTTTACATTTTTTATTATTTGTATAGGTAGTGGAAACATCAGAACCAACTAAGGATACTTGTCTTGTCCAGAAACTCATTACATGTTCCTCACAAAGATTGTCTCAACTGTTTTCTTGATTTCTTTTCCATCAATATACACATTTACAACAGGTTTAGGTACTTTTATTTCTGGTATCTTTACATCAACAGAGATTTGTCCTGATTTTATTGCTGAAAATGTTGACTCATGAGCTATAACAGCAGATGTCTTTCCACCCTCCATAGAGAACGCAAGAAAAGAAGAACCAGCAAGATTTGATAATTCTGCTGCAACTGATTTTATTTTTACTAAGCCGTTAGCAAATTTGTCCATTCCGTCACCAATGTCTTTTATGGACTTGGCGAGAGAATCTAGGGTTAGAGCACCACTAACCATTGTAAGACCTATTAAAACGGCTCCTAGGCCCGTCATTGCTGCTAATAACATAGTTGTTGATGCCAATGACAGAGCAGCTGCTAAACCCATTGCGGCAAAAGCACCAGCTAAATAGTATACTGCTGCTCCAACAAGAAATAATTTATCAAAGTTTTCAATAAACAAAGTAAACATAACCGTCATGGATTGTACTAAATCGTTGAAAGCATACACCACAAGAGCAACTGCTCCAAACAATAGTGCTAAGGCACCAACAAGAAATATTAATTTATATCCTCCAACTTTTGCGGCAATACCCATGGCTATCATACCAAGAGCAAGGTGAAAACCAAAGTTAATAAACAAAGGATTGATCACAGTTTTAAAAATTCCTATTAATGCTACCAGGATACCCATAAATAGTGCAAATTTTCCAAATGCTAACTCACCTGCTAAATAAGCAGCAGTTAAACCGGCTGCTAATATACCAACTCCTATACCAGCTACTTTAGCAGCAGGACCAAATTCTTGAAACATTTGTATTACCATGTTTCCAATTACAAATCCTACAATAAGAGGTGCAAATAATGTTGCAAGAGCACCAGAAAGAGTTGTTATTGACATGGTTGATATAGCAGCTGCGAGACCTAAAGCTGTTAAAGTAGGAATAAGAGTACCAGACATAAAGCCATCTAATGCTGATATTAAATCAAAAAACTTGGCTATTACTTCTATAATTGGCATAAAAACTCTTGCAATAGAAGTTAAAGCATTAGTTAATTTTGTTGCAATTGGAACAGCAGCGATGACTGCATCGTTTAATTGTTGTTGAGACATTTGAGCTGCTTCCATATCACTTTTATACCCAGCGTATTCTGCTGTATTCATATTCAATAATTTTTGAGCTTCGGCTGCTGATGATACTCCAAGTGCATTTTGTACATATAACTTTGTATAACGGTCAAGAGATTCAAAAGCTTGCCCATCTAACATCATACCTTCTCTCAACAAGTTAAGTCTATCATCATAATCAGCATTCATCAACTCCATTGCACTTAAGTTTGTACCAAGAACTGTATTAAGTTGAGAAACAGTTGTAGCGGCATCAGAAAATGTATCAAACTTCTGTGCTACTTTTACCAACTCACCTATGGCAACACCTGTGGCTTTTGCTTGAGCTTGCATATCTAAGAATATATCTGTTGCTCCATCACCAAATTGTGACAAGGTTCCATAAGTTGCATTAAAATCAGCAGACATTTTTGAAGCTGAAATGCCAATAGCATCACCGGCATAGGAAACTTTTAAAGCCATATTGGTTGCAGCTTCAGCTGTCATACCCTGTGCTCGAACAAAATTATCAAGCATTTTTGTTGAAGCATCAGTTGAAACCCCAAAAGAATTCATCATTGCAACATTTTTTGCTAAGTTTACATTAGTCTGTGTTGCTTGAGGGTTAAAAGCAGAAAAGTTAGTGACTAAACCTTGCATAGCACCGCTTGCTTCTTTTGCTCCCATACCTGCTAACATTAAATCACTAGAGACTCTTCCAATTTCACTACCAAAGTTTGCTGTGAAACCATTTGCTTTTTCAAATTCTTTAGATACACTATCCATTTGAATTGCTAATTCAATTACTTTATCAATAAGAGATGCAATGGCTCCTGTTGCAAGATCTTGCATGGCAGCACCACCCATTTTTTCTACCAAGCCAGTCAGAGAGCCATCACCTTCATTCACTTCAGCATAAAACTCACCCATTTTTCCAACTAAAGTATCAGAAAATTTTGTCGCAATTCCTAATTTAGAAGCCACACCTGAAATTGCAGAAGATACTTTTTCACCAGAACCTTGAGCATCTTTTAACCTACCATTAAATTTTAACTGAACGTCAGACATATCTTCTAGAATTTTTTGTCTTCTTTTTTCTATTTTCTCTAGTTCATCAGCATCTTCTACACCTTTTTTGAGTTCATCATTTATATCTTCGAGTTTCTTCTCAAGACCACTCATTAAATCATCATATTCTTTTAGAGTATTAGCACCTAAAACTGACAATTCAGTTCTGGTTTTTTGAAATTGCTCTCCAAGAGCAGCCGCAGCTTCGAGTTGGTCTTCAAGACTTAAATTTTCTTGTTTCAAAGAATCAAGCATTTGTTTTGTTTGCAAGATTCTTTGTTGCGACATTGCTATTTGTTTTCTTGTTGCCTCTAATTGATTACCAAGATACTCGGCTCTTTCTTTTTCAAGCTTATTAATCTCAATTTGTTGTTCAAGATATTGACTCTGAGCTAACAGGTCTAATGACGATGTATCTATTCCGTCTGTTGACATTCGGTGTTCCTCTTTTATGGTAATTAGTTTTCAAAAAAAAATGCCCTTTCGGGCATCTTTATCTTCTTGCTTTTTCCATTTGTTCTTTTTCTTTTTCGTACTCTTTGATGGTTCTTTCAAGCCACCACTTTCTTAAACCAACAGGCAAATTGTACAGCTCAAACAAAGACCATCCGCCATAATGTTTAAGCATAAAGAACTGTTCGTACATATGTTCGTTATACTCCTCGGTCAGGCCAAAAAAAGTCCGCCCCGAAAGGCACCTCCAATTCCTGTTCATGTCCACAGGAGGTGCAAGTAAAATCATCAGATATTTTTAAGTCTGGTGTTAGGGCTTTTAAAACTTTTCTAAATGCTCTAGCATCACCAGCTAACATATTGATAACAAAATAATCAATAACGTTTCTTTCTTCATAGCCATTAACCGCTTGAATAACTGAAGCAATTTGTTGAGACATAGCATGAGATTCTTTCTTACTATCTTGTTGAACAATCTTTATTAGTTTTGTTTCATCTTTTCCATTTAGCATACGAAATTCAACAAACAATTTGGAAAATGGTAGTTTGTATTTATATCTTCCGTTTTCAAGTTTTTCAACTTCGTGTTCTTCTGGGTTGTCTCCATGAGATATTTTTGGTTCTAAAAGATTAAAAGCCTTTTTATTTTGTGCTCCACAATTAGGACAGTTGACTGTTGCTTTATACATATGGCCATATGCTGATGACCTTGCTTTGATTAAGATAGCATTTCGGTCTCCAATTAATAAGTCAGAAGGGTTGATTGATTTGTCTTTTATGATTGATTCTAAAAGACGTTCAATAGCAACTCCTTTTTTTATTAAAGCTCTTGAAGAAAGAATGTCTTCTTCTTTTGCTGTCATATATTTGATTTCAATTGTGTCTTTTCCGCAAAGGGGATGCCCTTCGGGATAAAACTGTCCTTTTGACGGGAGTTCAACAAAATCTGTTGGTGCAACGAAATCCATTGGGTTAAGCATTTGTTTTACATCAGCAGGAATTTCGTCTGCCGCTGTTGCTCTGGGACCTGTTCGGTCTTCATTTTTTCTTATCATTTTTACCTCGTGTTAAATTGTTATTCATCATCAAAATTTAGCTCACTACAAGGAACAACATTACCATTTTCATCGTTACATTGTTCTTGGCTGTCACTAAAAAACTCAACTTCAGCAATCTCTTCTTCTTGTAGTTGAGCATCAAATCCTTGCCCCATACCGAAACCAGAACCATATTCATCAGCAGATGCTGCTCTGCG
>CEUT01017782.1_pt1 | contig 11336 bp, 15 predicted proteins | sample 531401 | NCBI WGS metagenome assembly CEUT01 (sample SAMEA2622821, study PRJEB7988) | marine metagenome | biome: marine biome (ENVO:00000447); feature: surface water layer (ENVO:00002042); material: "saline water (ENVO:00002010), including plankton (ENVO:xxxxxxxx)" | depth 5 m | reverse complement strand
ATCTTGGCACTCGCGGCTCGCCATAATAAGCGCGATCTCGGCGAGGAGGCAATCGGGCGAAATACAAGCCTGGAAGAGTTCCGCGGAATTTTGCTTGAGCAAATCGAAAGCAAGCCGCTTGATTCAGCCGCTGAACCCGTTCAAAAGCCCGTCGAAGAAAAGCGAAATTATAGCTTTTTGCGAGCTTTAAACGCCGCATCCCGTGGCGATTGGAGCGGAGCCGGATTCGAAGCCGAAATGAGCCAAGAAGTCGCCAACAAGCGCGGAAAACAACCGCAGGGATTCTATGTCCCGGATTTCGCTTGGAGAGATTACGGAATTGATCAAAAGAGGGAACTTACCGTCGGCACTAACGCTTCCGGTGGATTCTTCGCGCCTTCCGTTCAACTCGCTAACGAGTTCGTCGAAGCGCTTCGCGCTCGCCTGATTCTTTCCGATATGGGAATGCGGATCATGAGCGGATTGAATACTAAAGTCCAAATTCCAAAGATTAGCGCTGGCGCATCCGCCGCGTTTGTTGCGGAAAGCGGAGACGTAGCCGATCAGACGCAAACGACTGCGCAGATCACAATGGTAGGTCGAACACTCGGAGCGCGAACCGATGTTTCTCGCTTGCTCTTGCTTGAGTCCGATCCTTCCATCGAGCAAATCGTTCGCGATGATCTCTTAAACGCGGTTGCGAATAAGATCGAGGACGTAGCGATTGAAGGTGGCGCATCCAATGAGCCGACCGGAATCACTCAGACCAGCGGGATCGGAAGCGTAGCGATTGGAACCAATGGCGGCGCGCCAACATGGGCAATGGTCACCGACCTAGTAAAAGAGGTCGAGGTCGATAACGCGGCTTTAAATGCGGCGACTCTCGGATTTATTACAAATCCAAAAGCGAAGTCCAAAATGGCGAATACCGTGCGCGTTGCTTCAACCGATTCGCACATGATCCTGAACGATCCATACGATTCAATCTACGGTTATCGTCTTGGAATCTCAACCAACGTACCTAGCAACCTAACCAAAGGATCAACAAGCGGAGAATGTTCTGCGATAATCTTTGGCGATTTCTCCCAGCTTATGATGGGCGTTTTCGGTGGCGGTCCTGACGTTTTGGTTGATCCTTACACAAACAGCGCAAGCGGAAGCGTTAGAATCGTCGTTCATCAAGAAATTGATATCGCGGTTCGCCACGCTCAAAGCTTCGCCGCTTGTCTCGATATGACCACATAATGAAAGTCGTAATCGTAAACGATTGCGCGGTAAAGGGTCAGCACCTCGCCGCTGGATCAAGTCATGATCTAGCGGACGAGGACGCGAACGCTTTGCTCGCAATGAAAAAAGCGGTAAAGGCGGATTCAAATCGATCAGTCGGTTTGGAAAAGTCTGAAACCAAAACCAAAAAGCGCAAAGCCGGTTAATGGCAGTCGAAGACGACGCGATGCGCCTGGAATTCTTAGCGGATTTTGGCGTTACGGATGCGACTTTTACGGACGTATCCGCGGGATCGTCTTCGACCATTAGCGCTCTTTTAAGAAATGAATATTCGCTCGAGGACGTAGGCGGCGAGGTTGGGGTCGAAACCACAACCCCGACCGCCATTGTTCGAACGTCGGATGTTCCAAACGTAGTGCAAAGCGACACGCTCGCAATATCGGGAACGACTTACACGATTGTAGAAGTGCAACCCGACGGCGAAGGAATGACGAATTTACGCCTTAGAACGTAAATGGCTAATCATCTGCGCCGACAAATACGCGAACGCGCCGCGACCACGTTAACGGGACTGACGACGACCGGATCGAATGTTTTCCAATCTCGCGTTTATCCGATGGAAAACGCGGGGCTTGCTGGTTTGTGTATCTACACAACCGAGGAAACCGTCGAGATGCAATCGATGGGCGGAACGCGCAACGTATCTCGCGATCTTACGTTGATCGTTGAGGGATACGCGACCGACTCCGCAAACGTCGATGACACTCTCGACCAGATTGGAAAAGAAATCGAGGTCGCAATGAGCGGCGACATAACTTTAAACGATCTCGCGCAGGATAGTTATCTATCAAGCGTCGAGATTACTTTATCCGGTGACGGGTCAACTGGAATCGGAAAAATAACGCATTCATATACAGTCGTTTATCAGAATGCGGAGAACGCGCCTGATGCGGCGCTCTAATTTGAAAGGAAGTCATGGCGGCATCATCTGGAAATGGCGGAGTTCTCCAAACTTCGCCTGACGATTCAACTTATTCAGCGATAGCATCGCTTCAATCATGGACGCTCGAACAAGCGGCGGACGCGATTGAAACAAGCGAAATGGGAACCTCGCTGACAAAATCTTTTATTCCTGGGCAAACGTCTTTTTCTGGAAGCGCTGAAGCACTCTGGAACGATGACGATACAAGCCAGGAATCGATTCAAACCGCTTTGTCGGGCGGAGACTCGACTTTTTTTATAAAGTTGTACCCGATTGGAAGCTCGGCGGGCGACTACTATTCAGCTTCGATAATCATCACGGGCGTTTCAATTACGGCATCGCTTAACTCGCCAATCGGGTTTTCCTTTAGTTTTCAGGGAACCGGAACGCTCACATTAAATAACGCGTAATGAGCAAAATTCTCGGTATTGCAAAAAAGCAATATTCCGCAAAATTAGCCGAGGAACTGCAATCCTTTGCGGTTCCTCAATGGCTGGACGATAACGGGAAACCGATTGAAATCTATTTTCGCCCGTCGATGAAACTCTCGCAGAGATCGCAAATCGTTCAGCATTACGTTGACAAGGAATTGGACAAGGCAATGGCGAAACGCGTAATTTTTCAAGCGCGTGACGAAAACGGGAAACGACTTTTCGAAATCGGTCATCTTGACCAGATCATTGATGAAGTCGATCCCGAAGTCGTTCAATTCATCTGCGAGCAATTCGAAAAAGCGGAACCCAAACAAGAAGAAATCTCAAAAAACTAAAAAGCGATCCTGATCTTTACTCGGTTTGTTTTCTTGCAGAGAAACTTTGCAAATCGATTGCGGAAATACTTGATTTGGAAGAAATCGAGTTTCGGACCTGGATCGCATATTTCGAGATAAAAAACGAGCGTGAGCGTATCAACAACAGTCGAAATTCGCGGAGTCGATAAGACTAAAGCGGCGTTTGCATCGGTTAATAAATCGATGGGATCGCTTAAATCTAGCGTCGGCGGTCTAAAAGGCGCGGTTTTGGGTCTTATTGGCGTTGGCGGATTTGGTGCGCTTGCTTCGCAATTAAGATCAACCGCGGATCAAATCGGCAAGGTTTCGGCCCGTCTTGGCGTTGGCACAAGCGATTTACAAAAATTACAGATAGCCGCTCAACAGGGCGGTATGGATATAAATTCTTTTAATATGGCGCTTCAAAGATTGACGCGAAGATCGTCAGAAGCGGCACAAGGAACTGGTGTAGCTAAAAAAGCATTTGAGGAAATGGGGATATCCTTGAGGGATAATCAAGGGAATCTTAAAAATAACGTCGATCTTTTATTTGAAATTTCTGAAGTTTTATCAAGCAAAACCATAGAAAGCGCAGATAAAGTTAGAATAGCTTTTTCCTTATTTGATACCGAAGGCGCAAAGCTTTTAAACACGCTTCAGCTTGGACCAGAAGCGATTAAAAGGATGGGAGAAGCATTTGACGATTTCGGATTAATTATTGATAAAAAAACGATTGGAGCGTCTGAACAATTAGGCGACCGACTTGATTCGCTTACCAAAAAAGCGATGAATCTTTTTGCGCCAGCGATCCGATTGGCAAATGCGGCGCTTGATCCATTTTTTGAGAATATAGAAAAAGCCGCATTACCGCTTCCAGTTTTAAAAGATAAAATACAAGAAACAATCAACGAGCTTGTAAAGAAGCGCGACGCGTTGAAAGACACTACGCAAGAAACATCGTTTTTCTCAATGGGCGCTAGAAAAAACGCGGTTACGGTAGATTCTCAGCGAAAATCTTTACAAAAACAAATTGATACGCTCGCAAAGCAACGCAAAGAAATAAACGCCCAAATCAAAGCAATTGATAAAAGCGCAGAAGCGGCAAAGCTCAAGCGTGAGATATCCAAAAAACTCGCAAAGCAAGAAGAAGCGACCGCAAATGAAATCGCATTCCAAAACGACAAACTAACAGAACAAGCGAGACTCTACGGTGAAGGAATGGCAACCTCGAAAATGGTCGAGGACGTTTTGCAAAAACAAGCAGACGCAAGAAGACGAGCGCACGAAGACGAAATGCAACTTATCGCCGAGCTTGATGCCGAGTATGAAGAAAGCGCCAAGAATTACGAAAGGCTAGAAGCTCAAAAACTAGAAGCTCGCAAAAAGACCGAGCAAGAAGCGTTTCGCTCAAGCATGGGAACGATTGAAAGTCTCGCAGCTGGCATTGCGGATTCGTCAATTGAAGCGTTTCGAATCTATCAAGCCGCGGCAATCACTAACACGACAATGAGTACCCTAGAAGCCGCGACGAAAGCATTAACCGCTGGGCCGATATTAGGCCCGATATTAGCGGGAACGATTTACGCGTTAGGTATGGCAAACGTGGCAAAGATCGCATCGCAATCTCCGCCAGGGCGTTACATGGGCGGAGACGTAAACGCTGGAAATACTTACCTTGTAGGTGAACGCGGTCCTGAATTGCTAACGATGGGCAGGAAAGGCGGATCGATTACGTCAAACGATAAAATGCAAAAGCCGACGCACGTTGCGATCTACATCAACGCGGTCGATGCGCGAGGAATTGATGCGCTACTCCAGGAACGAAAAAACACCTTGATTGGCATAATCAATCAAGGTTTGAACAAGCAAACGCGTAGAGCAATATGAGCGGAGCGCTTCCGACATCACCCGCATTTGCGGATCTAAAAATTCAATCGTATCAGCCGACGATTGTTCAACGAGCAATCAGCGGAAGACGACAAGCGCGTCAGATAGGCGGTCAGTATTTTAAGCTATTCGCATCTTACGCGCCGATGAAACGCTCCGACTTCGCACCGATCCACGCGTTTATCATCAAGCAACGTGGACAATTCGACACGTTTACGGTTACGCCTCCGGTGATTTCTAGCGCTCAGGGCGTAGGTGGCGGAACGCCTTTGATCAATGGCGCAAGCCAAACGGGGCGCTCAGTCGTTTCCGATGGTTGGCCTACGGGCGCCGAGCTTGTCGTTTTAAAAGCGGGAGACTTCATAAAGTTTGCAAATCATACAAAGGTTTACATGGTCACCGCGGACGCGACTTGTGATACGTCAGGAAACGCGACGATCAGCATTGAACCCGAACTGCAAACCTCGCCAGCAGATAACACCGCAATCACTTACAACTCGGTTCCGTTTACAGTTTATTGCTCGCAGGGAAACATCATCGAATACGAGACGGGCGCGGCGGGAGTCTTTGCTTTTGAAATTGAATTTTGCGAGGCGTTCTAAATGAGCCGAGGACTTTCAACGGATATTCAAAACGCGCTTGCGAGCGGTAAATTCGGGATCGCGTCGCTTTTAAAGCTTTCGTTGAATACGACTTATTATCTGACGAATCATCAAAAGAATATCGTCTTTAATTCTGCGACTTATCAGCCGCTCGGATATATCGTAAACCTCGATGATATCGTCGAACAATCATCCATGAATACGAGCGCGATCTCGATTACGTTATCCGCGGCAACGACCACGATTATGACCGATCTTTTCACAAACGGGCATATTGACAAAAACGTGAATCTTTATCTCGCATTGATCAACGATTCAGGCGCGGTGATCGATGCGCCTTTTGAAATATATGCGGGAACGATTTCGTCTTTGAAATATACCGAAAGCGCGACGAATTCATCGATCCGTTTGACGGTTGCAAATCAATGGTCGCATCTTGAGCAGTATTCGGGACGAAGACTTACCGACGATTCGCAACAACGCGTCTTCGACGGCGACAAATCGTTTTCGCTTAGATCCCAAGTCGGCAAAAAGCTGACTTGGGGAATCCAATGATTCGAAAGCTTGAATTACGGGAGATTCGCGAACGATGGGAAGAATTTCGAGGTTACGCCAAAAAAGCGAATCTTTGGGGCGAAAACTTTGAGTTTTGTTTATCGGAATATCTTTTATATGTACGGAAAGACAAAGCGCATGTCTGGATTTGCTCAGACAAAAAACAGGAAATGTTTTTTGTAATGACAATGCTTGAAACGAAACCAATATCCCGCGAGACGATTTTGCGTTGGGTTTGTGTTTCCGCGATCCAAGAGCAAGCGAGCAAAATCGATTTGAAAACGCTTTGGAAAGACGCGTTCGACAAGATCGTGCGGTTTGCCCAAATGCACAAAGCAAGTGCGATCAAATACGATTCAAACGGAAATCGCTGGTTTCGAATGATTGATTCATTTGGCTACAAACAAAAAACGACGAAGACGGTTTTGATTGATGGGTGAGCAAATAATCGAAGTCGTTGAAACGATAGCTGAACCATTTATCGGAGAAGCTGAAAACCAGCTTGGCGTTCCTGAAGGGACTTTAACGGTTGACGAGGAAACCGTTGGACCCGCGGTTCTTGGCGCTGGCGAAATCCTTACCGATAACGCCGAAAATCTTTTTGATTCGTCAACGAATATCATTGACGCGCAAACGACAAGCGGCGCGGCAAATATTACGTTCAACCCTTATACGCCCCAGCTTGCGAGTTTGCCAATCATATACGGAACGCGACGAACGGAAGGTTCGCTTGTTCTCCAAGAAACAAACGCAAACCCTGGAAAGTATTTATATCGTTATTACGCGCTATCTGAAGGCGAATGCGGAAGCGTCACCGTGACGACCGAACCCGCGAGCGCGTCAAGCTCGGCAAACGTAACAAGTGGGATCTATAAGACGAAAACTTTTCTTGGAGCGGACGCGGGAATGCAAGCAAGTTTGCCGTCTGGCGATAGCTGGGTGAACGATCCTCCATCATGGGGAACCGACTTTGCGTTTAAAGGCGTTTGCGCGGCGATGTTTCGTTTTGAGTTTAATCAAACCGATATGCCACGCGCTCCAAAAGTATTCTTTACCGTTTCAGGGCGAACGCTTACGGGTAACGATGACAACCCCGCGAACATCTTAAAAGATTACTTAACGAATACGCGGTACGGTGCGGGGATCTCGTCAAGTCTGATCGATACGACTTCGTTTAATGCGGTGCGCGATTATTGCGATGAAACGGACGCGGGAGGAAATAAGCGCTTTACTTGCAACGTTATTTTGTCACCGCAAAACCGCGTGATTGATAACGTCAAAATCATATTAACGTCGTTTCTCGGTCAACTCCATTACGTTCAAGGAAAATACTATTTGCACGCCGACCAGGAGTTTTCAGGAACTCCGGTCGTTGCATACGATACGACAAAAATCGTCGGCGGATTATCGGTGCAAAACGCTTCAAAAAACTCGCGTTTTAACCAATGCATCGCGACGTTTTTCGATCCTGATCAAGACTACAAAGCAACCGAGGTGACTTGGCCTGATCCAAATAACGAATCATCAACGCTTTCGACCTATCTGACCGAGGACAATAATCTTCCGCTGATTAAGCGAATCAATCTTCCAGGCGTTACGAATTTTCAGCAAGCGCGTTACATCGCTTCAATCGTCGTTCGTCAATCGCGCTCAAGCATTATGGTATCTATGAACACGACCGCGGAAAGCGGCAACGTGATTCCTGGCGATATCGTAACGCTTACATGGTCGCCCTTATCATATACAAATAAAGAGTTTCGAGTTCGCGAGGTTTCGATTAATCCCAACGGCGGAATGAAAATCAAAGCGATTGAGCATAATGACGCAAATTATACTCGTTCTATCGGTACCGCACCCGCGACTCCGACAACCATTACCGTCCGAGATCCTTCGGTGATCTCGGCGGTCACGGGATTGACTGCAACCGAAACGCTTTATTTTACTCGCGAGGGCGCAGGCGTTAAATCAAAAGTCACGCTGAACTGGAACGATATCAGCGACAACTTTTTAGCGGCTTACGAAGTCTCGTTTAAAGCGTCAAGCGCATCGGAGTTTGAGGTCGTTGGCGATACGGTAGAAACGACGATTGAAATACTCGACATCGGAATCGGCACGTTCGATTTTCGCATCGTATCACGCGCCATTGAAGGCGCAAAATCAACCGCGTCCACGGTATCGCTTACGACGACCGGACTTGATGCGGTCCCTTCTCCGGTCACGGGTTTGTTCGTTAATTCAATTGGTACTATGGCGCTTTTGCAATGGGATTTATCAACGGATCTTGATGTCGTTCAAGGCGGATACTATTCAATCAAGCACTCGGTTGATTCTTCGGCAAATTCATGGTCGCAAGGTGTTCCGTTGATCAGTAACGTCGCAGGGCATCAATCCAGCGCAATTGTTCCGCTTTTGGCAGGGACTTACATGATCAGAGCGCATGATTCCAGCGATCAAGTATCTCTTCCGACGTTTATCGTTTCATCAGGCGCGTCATTGACGCAACTCGCAACCGAAGCGACGATCACCGAGGAAACCGCGTTTTCAGGCACAAAAAACAAAGTCGAAGCAATTGACAATATTTTGAAAATCGTTTCTGAAAACGAAATCGATTCAATCAGCGATTTTGATAATATCCTGCGATTTGACGCGCTTGGCGGAATCTATAACACCTCAAGCGCCGGATATTCGACAAACAAACCGCAATATGATTTCGCGAATACGATGGACCTTGGAAGCGTGAAAACGGTCCGCTTGCGATCTTTTATAAAAACGATTTCAGAAAGCATTATTGACTTAATCGACTCGCGACCTGGAAACGTCGATTCCTATACCGATTGGGACGACACCGAATTCGATAAAACCTCAATTCGAATCCAAGTGCGATCTACAAACGACGATCCGAGCGGTTCGCCTTCTTATGGCGAATATTCGGATTTTTACGCGGAAGAACGATCAGCGCGTGCGCATCAATTCCGCATTTTCCCTGAAACAACCGACTCCGAATACAATATCAAAGTTCAAAATCTTCAAGTATTTGCGGAAACCCTAGCGAGTTAAAAAATGAGTCAACACGATTACGTCATTGATAATGCATCAGGCGCAACGGTCCGCGCCGATATAAACAGCGCTTTAAGCGCGATTCAATCCTTAAACTCTGGAACGTCTGCGCCTTCGTCAACGGCAGCGGGAATGCTTTGGCTAGATACAACGGGCGGAGCGCCTTACGTTTTAAAAGTGCGTGATGCGGGCAATAATCATTGGTTGACGCTTGGAAACGTCACCGATCCAGGGGCCGATGGAAATCTTGAATTATTGCCTGGAAAAATAAATTTACCGTCGAGTGGTGGCATTCACGAATCAGACGGATCGACTGAGATCCTGACGGAATCAAGTGGATCTGTAACATTAAAGAATACGACAATAGATACAACAGTTTCATTTTCAACTAGATCCGATTTTGGAATTATTGAAATTTTTGAAGCAGGTGATCCATTAATAAATCGTAACCAAAGCCAAGACTTTTCATATACTGCTGGTCAACGGTATTTTGTTATGTGCAATGGAGAATTTGGAATAGATGAAAGTGGCTTTGAATTTTATGATATTTCTACATCAAACTCAGTAACAGTATTAAAGTCTTTGACTGCATTGATAACACCATCAATTCCTTCGAGTGGGACTTTAAGGATTACTGTTGCAGACAACGCCGATCGTTTAGTTTTTGCTGTTTTTTTGGTACGAATGAACCATTAAAATTTTAAAATATTATGTATTGGATAAAAAATAACACTGATTATGTAATCGGAGCAGTTAAACCGGAAAATTCTATTCAAGTGCCTAAACGTCCTACATCTGCGCATTCTTGGAATGGGAGCGAATGGGTTTTTGACGGATTCACGGCAGAACAGAGCATGAATGCACTTAGAGTTGAACGAAATAAACGATTAGCTCAAACCGATTGGCGAGCAAGTTCCGATTTGACCCTCGGCGAATGGGCAACCTATCGCCAAGCTTTGCGCGATTTACCATCTACCGCAACGCCGACGCTTGACGAAAATGGCAATTTGCAAAATGTAACGTGGCCTGACGAACCAACCTAATGGATCACCATTTTCCGCAAACAAGTTACGATCCGCGTTTGTACGAATCGCCACAATCGACTCAATCGCAAGACGTCATGGATATCCCGATGCAATTGGTGAACACGATTTTTGCTCAAGCATCGTTACTTGAGATTCTTTTAATTGCGGGACTTGTTGCGCTTGGATATTACATTCATTCGAAGGAGAAAACCGCGAAGGAAGAACGGCGAGAGAATCAAAATAAATTCGAGAATCTAATCATTCGAACGCAAGACGAAACGGTTAAGATCGCAGGCGATATTGCATCGATGAAAACTCAACTTATTAACGTAGAAAGAGAATTAGAAAGTCAAAAAGACTTTCTATTTCAGACTTTGCGAAAGGCGTAAAACGTGGCAAAGATAATCGAAAAAACAGTCGAGAAAACGGAAGACGCACCAGTAAAAATAAAAGCGCCAGTTGATCCAGACGTTCAGATCGCAAAACTGCGATTTTGGGCGCGTTTAATAATAAGTCTAATGGCGTTTGGTTTATTTGGCTTTTTAGTTGTCAAAATGATTAACAAACCAGAAGAGCTTACTTCGTCCGGGAAGGACCTCATTAATCTCGCATTTGGAGCCTTCCTGCCCATCATTGGAATGCTGGGGAAGCATTGGTTTGAAAGTACGCCTGAACCGATTCACCCGAACGGCGGAAACCCGCCAAACAAAAACGAGAGCGAAACGAATGCATTACCAGCAACTATCAAACCGGATGATATATGATCCCTTCTTTAGTTTTACCGATGATCGGTAATTTATTAAAAGACCTTGTTATGGATAAGGCGCAAGATTTAGCCAAAGAACATCTTGAAGACGCTATCGAAAAGAATCTCCCGCCAGCGGCAAAAGAGCTACTCGATAAAGCAATTGCGGAAGATCGCTCGCATAAGCACAAATCTTTAATCGATTTGATTGACGGAAAATGAAACTTTCCAAGCACTTTTCGCTTCGCGAAATGCTGAAAAGCGACACGGGGCAAAGGCACGGGATCGAGAACGAATACAATGACCGCGTTTTGTGCAATTTGACCGCGATCTGTCAACGCGTTCTTGAACCGCTCCGCGAGGAATTCGGACCGATTCAAATTACGTCGGGATATCGCCACCCCGACATTAATCGTTTAATCGGATCGAGTGACTCAAGCTCGCATATCGCTGGCTTTTTAGACGGCGGAACTAAGGCCGCCGTTGATTGCGAGGCTTTCTCTAGCGA
>CEUT01007322.1_pt1 | contig 11344 bp, 12 predicted proteins | sample 531401 | NCBI WGS metagenome assembly CEUT01 (sample SAMEA2622821, study PRJEB7988) | marine metagenome | biome: marine biome (ENVO:00000447); feature: surface water layer (ENVO:00002042); material: "saline water (ENVO:00002010), including plankton (ENVO:xxxxxxxx)" | depth 5 m | reverse complement strand
ATCAGGATCAATCAAACCAAGATATGCTAGGAGTTCAAAATCTTCATCATATGGAAGTATATTACTGATATACTTGGCAAGAGATCTTGCAGCAACATCAATTCCCACTCCAATTCCAAATGAACGAAGATTTTTTAATAAGTTCTTAGGATTTAAAAGTTGTTCCTTTAAAACTTTACCTGCGTCAAATCTGAAATCTAATCCTTTTGTTAGAGTTTGAAGTCTCTTTGCATTTACATCAAAAGTTCTTTGTAACTTTCTGCTCAACACTTGTAACTTTTGAGGAATTGTGAGAGGTTGTTGAGCAGGAGGAATCGTAGGTGCGCGGAACCCTGGGCCTCTTAAAATTCCCTCTGGAGTTCTGTTTACTGGTTTTGGAAATGCTTGTGATGCATCAGGAACATTGAATACTCTATCTGCTAAACCTTTTTTCTTTAAAATTTCATAAGCAGCCTTTCTTTCATTAAAAGATTCACCTTCAATATCATTCACAATTTTAAGGAGATCGCTATTGCTAAATCCTAACTTTTTATATGTCTTAATTAAATTAGCGATATCACTACCAATCGCTTTACCAAGTAGTTGAGTAGGGGTATCAGGAATGAATTGTTTTGGCCCAATTGGTTTACTATATTGCTGTTTGTCTATTTTAATCTTTGATTTTCCCTCAAGCACATCATTAATCGCTTTATTGATGTCATCAAAGGGCATTCCTCCTCTTCCTGGCACTCCCTTTCCAGCACCAACACTTACCCTCTGAGGTTGTGCTTGTTTCAGTACCCTAGGTTCTGCTGCCTTTGCTCTTTCTGCCGCTCTTACTTTGAAACGTGTTGGTTTAAAAACTCTTTTAATTATAGGTTGCTCAGCAGGTGTCTTGACAGGAGTTTTAACAGCAGATGCTTTTGCTGGTGGTGCCCCTCCAGGCGGTGTTGGTTTTGGCCTTTGTAAACCCACCATTCTATATCCAAGGGCAAGTATGCCCATCATAACAGTGTCAAGAGTATCACTTAATTCATTGTACGGATTCATATTAATTACGAAATCCGAAATATCTTCAAAAGTTTCTTTAATATCAGTCGCCAATTCAACTATATCTTCCCAAAGAGGAACTAGTACCTCATCAAAAAATTTCTTTGCTCGAGCTGCAAATTCTTTTATCTTTTCAATAATATTTTTTGCAAAGGCAGCAATCTTGTCAAGATTTTTTACAAAGACACCAAGAAGAGTAAATCCAGCGAAACGGATCACGGTGTCTAAAATATTGCCACCAGGTTTTATTTTTTCTACTGCTTTGGCACCAACAGAACTGAAAAATTTTTTACTTTCAATTCTTGCTTCTCTTAATTCTTTATTTGCTGCTTGATCTTTTTTCTTTTTGTCACTAAATCTTTTGCTTCTAATAGCAAAATTTTTCTTATATGTATCAACAACCGATGTGAACTCAGTGAGTTTTATCATGATACTAAGTCCTCAATACCCAATGCTTTACCTACCAGTCCTCTCATCTTGACACCAGAGGAAATTTTGAAAGTGGGAATATCATTATCTACCTGAGTGCTCGGTTGTTGTGCCGTTTGTTTCACTGCAGGCAAAACAATAATCTTAGATGAAGTAGGAGCGTTAGGTGTATCAATTCCAAGAAATTGTCGAATAGGTTTAAAAATAAAATCAAGATCAACTCCACTAAAGCGGTTATCTTCTTTCCTATTTGCAATCATTAGATCTATCAGATCCTTCCTTACTGCCTGTGCCCTATCATTAGAGTCAAAACCAGGACCCATACTTTCACCAACACTATATGATGGTATGACATCATCCTTATTAGAAGCAGTTTCTAATTTAGTATCGTCTTCTTTTTTTGTAATTTTGCTACCCAAGTATTTTAATTCCTGAGGTAAAAATTCATTATAGTATTGTCCCCTTTGTTGTATATGATTATACCCACCATTAATAGATTTTGTGACTGCTCTAAGATCTCCTCTCGCTAATGCACCTTTGTCAACATTCTCTTCCATAAAAGCAAAGGATGCCCTTGCTCCTATTTCTGGATCAAGCAGTAAATCGGGGTTATTTACTAAGTCTACACCAATCTTATTTCCAAAATGTCTATAGTTATCTTTACCAGTTAGTTGAATAAATCCTCTGCCTCTATACTTATATCCCTCACCTTCATTACCCATATAAGGCCCGTACATGTAGTCAAAGAATGCTTTATCATTCATTTTTAACTTATTCAGTTCATCATCAGACATATCAATCTTTGGCCCATTAGGTGGTCCAAATATTGATCTGATGTGAGCTGCAGAACTTTGTGAGTGTCCTCGTTCAGCGACATTTTGGAAACCACTTTCTGCTTTAAATTGAGCAAGATACATTGCTCTTGTTTTTGCATCGGTGATTCCTCTTCTATCCATTTCATCTCTAAGAGCTTGTACTACTCCTCCTCCACTATAACCGGAAACTAATCCAAACTTAGGACGATTAGTTCCACCACCCGCTTTATTCATGGCCATCATGGTGTCTGCACCAAACATATTGACGGCACCACGACTCATGACAAACTCACCTGGTGTCAACATCGCTGGAACTGTATCAGTTCCCATAGGCATCATCAATCCCCCCGCTGCAAACATTGGAATTAACATAGGAATTCCACCGGGGCCAGTTCTAGGTAAAGGAACAGTCTGTCCAGGCGTGTTGAACGTGCCAGGACTAGATGGTAGTCCTTTCTGTTGTTCAGGGGTGGCAAAATACTGTCCAAGAAATGGGAATCTCACTAACAAATTTTTAAAGTCCTCTAAAAACTTTTTAACTTGATCTACAGTACCTCTAAACCAATCAATAACTCCCTGAATCTTTTCTCTTGCCTCACGTAATTTTTCAGGAATTGATCTAATAAAATTCTGAGCATCTTCTATATATTTTTTATTTTTAGGATTACCAAGAAATTCTGCAACAAACTTTACTAATTGTCCCAAAACGGTAAATCCTAAAAATCTTAAAATAGTGTCAAAAATATCTTGAATTTTTTTAACTGATTTTTTGATAACACCAGAATTGGCAAATAGTTTTTTACCTTCAATTCTTTTTTCTCTTTTTTCGCGCTTTACCTTAGCGTCTTTTTTTCTATCATAATCTTGTTCTTTCTTTTCTAATTCATTATCTGCCTTAATGACAGTAATAAGTTCATCAAGTTTTTCAATTAACTCTTTACTGGTATCCTCATCTTTAGGAATAAGTTTATATGGCTCAATCTTGACAACAACAGGAGGAGCACTAGGCAATCCAGGTGCTTGATATCTTTGCCCCTTCAAAGGGTTTGTAAAAGTTTTTCTTTTCAAAAACTTTTCAGTATCTATCTTCGCTCCTTTAGAGTCATCTTCTTCTCTGATTGACTTTAAAAGATCGTCTAGATTCATTACCCTTGCTGCTGTTGCATCTTAAGTTTCTCTTCTTCCAAATGAGATCTTAGGAGTTCAACATAAACGTCTCTCTCCCAAGGCATCATGTTTTCTATCTCTGTTAATGAGTATTTATGGAACTGAATCAAAGAAAAATTTAACTTATAGTAACTCTCCAAATTCATATGGGAGAGTGCTACGCGAAAAAACTTGCCAGTCCCTCCAGAGTTACTTTACTTTTCTTTTTAGTTTTAGGATTAATTACCTGAACTTCATGAGACAGTTTAGGCATCGTAGAAAAGAATGACTCAATATCTTTAAACTGAGCAGAGTTCATCTGCTCCAAAAATTCTGTGACTTCTTTTTTTGTAAAGTCATCAGTTGTCCATGCTTCGTCTGCAGAATATACCTTATCAATACAAGACGCAATCAATTCAAACGACTGATCTACTTGACTATCCTTTGAGAATTCAAAGTTACTCTTAACAAATTGATCAAGTGATGGATACTTCATTTCCATCATCAAATTGTCATCAATTTTAATTTGATTGGAGTGATTCTTATCTTTGGTTACCTTGATATCATCAATATTAATCTGCACTTCAGCATAAGTCTCTCCATCATCAGGACAAAGGACACTTACCTCAATGTCTTCACCGACAGATTTACCTCGAATATTCAGGAACAGATATTCGATATCAAAAGTAGGAAGAGACTCCACTTTGACACCGCGAGTCTGAATACAATCCTTGAGGACTGCTTTAATAGCATTAGTGATTTCTTTTGAGTCGTCACTCTCAAGTGCAAGAACTAATAACTTTTCTTCTTTAACAAGGAAAGGACGAAACTTGATTGTTTTTCCAGTCGAAGGCAACTCCAACTCGTAAGTTGGTGTTGAAATTTTTGGTAAAGGCATGATATGTTATTCAGTATGAGTATTTATCTCTCTCCGCTAATTATATAGCGTGAGAAGTTAAAGTTTACAGTGCAAAGAAGTATTTGTGATGCGTCATAATTGACTGGCATCTGATTGATTGAGATAGGATATGCATTGACAAATTTATATTGCAAATCCCTTCCTTTGTAATCTCTTTCAAATTTTCTAATAAAAATTTCACTCTTATATTCATTAGGAAAGTTTACTCTATAATTGTAACTATCTCTTGCATCTCCTGATCCATCCTCATTTACAATAAAAGAAATCCAGTTCTCAAAGAAGTGAATTATATCATACTTTTCATCTACATAAAAAGTGAATGATGAAGTTGTATCATATTGTCTTCTATAAGCGTGCCTCTCAGTTACACCAGTATGATCATTATCAAGAGTATGAGTTGCTAAAGAACTTCCAGGAAGTGCTGCTTCTCTACAAGATAGAGTTACTTTTTCATCTACAGTATAATTATATCCACTACCAAGATCAAATCCTCTTCTTCTATTCATCCAAGAACGAACAGCAGGAGGTGGATTGAAGTGACACTCATATGTTGAAGTAAGAGAAGGATTCAATATGTTTGCCTTTAAATCAGCAACATTCCTTGCTCTTGGTTTTGGCGTTGCCATCTAAATAGTTTTTACCGTATATATTATGTATGGGAGTTAGCAAGAAAAGTATTTACCGTCCCACTAATCCACAGAAATACAAAGGTAATGTAAACAATATAATATGTCGTAGTAACTGGGAGAGACAGTTCTGCGTGTGGTGTGACAAGACTGATGCTATTCTTGAGTGGGGAAGTGAAGAGTTTTTTATCCCATATCTTTCACCAGTTGACAGGAGAGTTCATCGTTACTTCCCAGATTTTATTATCAAAGTGAGAGAAAGCAGTGGTGAAGTGAAGACTTATGTTATTGAAGTAAAACCTAAGAGAGAAACTACTCCACCTACTGTTGGTAGAAAGCAAAGAAAGACATTAATTAGAGAGAGCACAACCTACGCTATCAATCAAGCAAAGTGGAAAGCGGCTCGTGAGTGGTGTGCAGACAGAAGAATCGAATTCAAGATCATCACCGAAGACGAATTAGGTATCCGAACTTATGGCAAGAAGAGCTAGACGTAGAAGATCAGGTGGCCCTTCTTATGAAGAGGTATTAGCACAGATTGATGCTAAAGAAGCAGAGAAAAAATTAAAGCGAGAAGAAAAACAATCTGCTGATGAATTTCAATTTGAAGAACAAGTAGGTGACAATCGTATCGAACCTGTCAAGGATTCCATAAGAGACATAGGTGATCCTGAGGATATGATGGTTGAAATTATGAGTGTTCTAAATGAAACTGTAATCATTCCTGATCCTGGTGAAGTATACACCTATGTCTACAATGCCAAGACACCAAAACTTAAATACGATCAGCACCCTCTAGTTGCTGTGTCTGGTGTGTACCAGTGGGGGTTCAGTGGACTAAACTTTCACTGGAATGAAGTAAGAAACTACACTTGGAATGAGATACCAGGCAGACTGCACCTTGTTAGAGCGAGTGAACTTCAATCTCTTCTTGATATACCCTACGCATATTATCTCACCAACCTCTGATAAATAGAAAAAAGTTCTGACTATAATGTCTGCACAAGAAGCTACGAGTGAAATTACAATAAAAAATGTAGACGGTTCTGATAGTCAATTTAGAACTATTACTACGCATGAAAATGGAAAGATAGAAAAAACCGTTATTCAACAATCTATTAGTGAGGATGAATATAACAAATTAGATAGTAAATTACAAGGTGGATCGTCTAATGGTGTCTTTTTTCAAAAAATAAGGACAGATGTTCGAGATGGCGCACGAACATACACACCTAATGCATCTAGAGCAGTTCAAAAATTATTAGAGGATCCAAAAACAAAATTTAAAAGAACATTAGATGAAGCATCAGTTGAGGCTGTTCAATTACAAGATCCAAATTTAAAAACCTATGCTTTATATGCTCAATATCCCAGTCTTGAAAATATTGCATTAGATCCAGACACTCTAACCCCATCGGGAAGTGGAGATGCTCCTGTCGGTGAGGGATTTGGTGCAGAAAATACAAACTTTCAATTAGAATCTTTTGAAGTTGCTGCCAAAAACAGAAAAGATAATTATGGAAATTTATATTATCCAGAAGACATTACAACAAATAAACAAGATAGAGTTGTTTTTAAAATGTTCTACCAGTCAGGTAGAGATTTAAATTTTTCTCTAGAGAGAGGTGATAATCTCTTCACTTTTGGAGAGAGAAAAATATCTAACACTCTTGGAACCGTTACACTTCCTATTCAAAGTGGAATTCGAGACGAAAATTCAGTCTCATATCAAGAAGGAACCTTGAACCCCGTTATCGGTGCTCTTGCGTCTGTTTCATTAGATCCCGTTACAGCATTCTCACAAGCTGCATCTCTTCTTAATAAAGATGTTGATGAAATACAAGATGCTCTCAATACTCCTGCATCTCAAAATGTAATTAATGTGTTAAGAACATATCTTGCACAAAGTGCGGTTGGAGCAGAAGGATTGATACCCAGAACAACAGGAGCAATTCTTAATCCAAATATAGAGTTGTTACTTAAAGCACCAAACTTAAGATCATTTACATTTAATTTTAGAATGAGTGCCAGAAGTAGAACAGAGGCACAACAAATTAGGAAGATTATCAGATTCTTTAAACAGGGAATGAGTGTTAAGAGATCTACTTCTTCTCTCTTTATACTAACTCCCAATCTGTTTAATATTCAATACCTTGCTGCAGGGGAAGGGAACATTTTAAGAGATCATCCATCTATTGGTAAAATTAAAAATTGTGCTCTGACTGCGATAAATACACAATATACTCCTGATGGAACTTATATGACATTTGATGACGAAGCAAGATCAATGACTTCGTATAACATTCAAATGCAGTTTAAGGAATTAGAACCCTTGACTGAAACTGATTACGCTGAAACAGCAGCAAGAGAAGACTCAATAGGTTACTAATGGCAAGTTATTTTAGGCAAGTCCCAGACTTTGATTATGTCAACAGAGATTCTGATGGCAAAAGTATTGGTGACTATCAGGTTGTAAAAAACCTTTTCAAGAGAGTCAAGATCCGTCAGGATATCCTTGAGAACTTAGCATACTTTACTCAATACAAAATCACAGGCGATGATCGTCCTGATAATGTTGCCTTTGAAATTTATGGCGATGAATCTTTTGATTGGTTAGTGCTTCTCTCCAACAATATAATGAGCGTTCAGACAGAATGGCCTTTGAGTCAAGCAGCATTCAATGACTTTCTAATTAAAAAATATGGAAGTATTGAAAAGACTAATAACATTCATCACTATGAAACAAGAGAACTTAAAAATGACAGAGGTGAGATTGTCGTTCGTAAAGGTTTGAATGTTCCTAAGAATTACAAAGTAGAATACTTTGATACAAGAAAAAATCAATATGTTGTTAGAACGAATGAAGTTGATGCAGTCACACACTACACCTATGAAGTTCGTAGGGAAGAGGCAAAGAGAAATATTTACTTACTGAAGGCAGATTATATTGAACTAGTATTAGATGATGTACAAAGGTTGATGCCATATAAAAAAGGTTCTGCTCAGTATGTGAACAGAACCCTGAAAAAAGGTGAAGATATTAGATTGTTTAATTAACTCTCTGCCAGTTTCTGGAAGTAGGAGAGTGCATCGTCTTCATCATCATCCTTAGATGCAACTGGGGTAGATGCAGTGATGTCAGGAGAGTTGAAGTCAGGCTTAGAGCGTGACAGAGACTCTTGAATCTGACGCTCTGCAGATTCTTTTGCTGCATAGTCATCATACTCAGTCTCTTCATCAGCAGGAGAAGGAGTACGAGACTTCTGTCCCAGGACATACTTGAGACGACGCTCAAGATCTTCATAGGACTTGAACTGATCTTCAGCAGTCAGTCCAGCAAGAGAGTATTGCTTCTTCCAGATTGCTTCCATAGCATCATCATCGCTCAGCAGAGGAGCAGGTGCTTCAAACTCAGACTTATCATAGTTCCAGTAACCATCCTTCTTGACAATCTTCAGTTTGAAGTTTGCACCTTGCCAAAAGTCAAAAGGATTGATGGGAGTTTCATCTTCAAACTCAGGTTGCATTGCTTCCATGATCTTGTCAAAGATCTTCTTACCGAACTTGTAGAGGAAGACACTACCTTCGTTGTGAGGATTGGTAGGATCTTTCACAACATAGACGTTTGCATAGTAAGACAGTTTACGCTTCTGCTTACGGACAACATCTTTGTTAGATTCAATACCGCTGTTCCACAGTTCGCGGTTGTGCTCTGACACAGGATCTTTCTGCCCCAGCGTTGTCAGAGAGTTCTCGATGTACCAACCACCAGGGCCTTGGAAGGCGTGGGAATACATCTTTGCCCAAGGGAGATCTTCTCCTTCAGGGGCAGGGAGGAAACGGAGTACAGCGAAACCGTTACCAACTTTATCGACTTCGGGTTTCCAAAGACGATCATCGCCTCCACTAGCGGTGTTGTTCATCTTCTCAACTTCCTTGACAAGTTTGGAAGTCAGAGAACCGATAGAGGATTGCTTTTTGAGATCAGAAAAGGACATTGTTCTTGTATTAGTGGGATTTGGCTTTTGGGTACTTCGTTATTCTACACGTCCGAACCCTGGGTGTCAATCTGCTGCTTCATGGCGTCGAGCATCTTTCCCATATTAGAAAAGATGACACTGATGTCAACGTCTTTCGGCAGCCCCATCATTGTAGCAGATTCTACGATGCGAGATTTCATCATCTTGGCTTCGGGATCATCAGACAAACTCAATCTCGTATAGAGAATCTTTTGCTTGTCCAGCAGTTTCTCTAGAAGCGCAACATGGAATTTCTTCTCCTCTTTATTCATGGAGGGGAATTTAAAAACATTACTGTAAACTTCTTCCTGAAGTTCTTGAATCTCCGTCATTTCTGCACGGACAACTTCGGAATCAAAAAAACTCATGCTTCTCCTAAAACTACTTCCTTAAGTATTTTTTTGTAACGAAATACATCAATATTTAGGAAGGGTGTATACTTTCTTATTTTCAAACTTACGGATGTCCACACTGGATCAGTAAGTTGTTTGTCCCAGTTCGTTTTATAACCAAGGATAAGATTCAAGATCACCATGGTTTCGATGGACACATTACCTCTCAGATATTCTTTGAGAATTTGTGGGTGTCTCGATCCATCCAAGGCAAACATTGAATCAAAGTTATTGTCACCAAATACTTTATCAGTCTCTTCCTTAAACAAATAGGATAGAGACTGAGTACGTTTTTTCCATGACATGTATCTATCTTCACCCTCTCGGATCATCTCTCCGATCCAAAGTTTTGCTGGATCAGTACAGTCGATGAAGTTAGATACAAAAAATTCGATTACTTCTTTGTCTGATTTGTTTCTAGCAAGTTTCTCAAACCAGAAGCGATCCTTTCGTTTGTAAAACGATTTTACTGTAGCACGACTCTTACCACAGTACTTATGATAATCATACTTCTCTTTAGTAAAGTGATTCTTTAAAGAGAGGTATGATTTATAGGCATCAAACGGCATCACGTTTATTAATATTGAAGGCCAGAGTAATTCTTTCTTTAGATGATGTCTGTTCTTTTACATGGTGCCAAACATGACTAGGGAACATAATCATAGTTCCATTTTCGCCTTTATAAGAACAGTTATATTCATCAAAGTGAACTGGATGATTATGATTCTGATAGTATATCACACCCGAAAGTAATCCACCATGAAAATGAGATGGATTATCATCACCCTTATAAGAAAAGTTTGTCCAGATATCATACCCATCAAAATGTCCATCCCATTTTCTCAACTTAAAGTCGCGATGGTGGGCACCCATTCCCCAATACTTTGAAGTAAGTCTCATAACCCATGCCAACCAAAACGATTGCTCAATAAGATGTGGTGAGATAGAACACTGATATGAGTTATGTTTCTTACCATCTTTGGCAAGATACCCATAATTCTCATGTGCTTTAAGTTCTGATAGAGGATGATTTTTAAATCTTTTACTTTCTTTTACCCAAAGATCAATCTCTTTTATGATAGGTTTGGGTATACGAATCACCATCACAGGACATCCATCCTGCAATTTTTTCATTTCTAAAATGCCATTCATGTCAAAGAGGTAGTTTCGCTCGGGAGGTTCTCTTCAAAAAGTTTAACTCCATTGCTTCATATTTCAACTTCTCTTTCAGAGGTTTTGAAATCAGTTTGGGTACGGACTCCACGTCAATTGAGTTCATCTCACAGAAATGAACAATCGCATCAATATAACTCATGTCCTCATTGTCAAGGACAAGTTTCTCAATATCCTGCGCGAACTTTGACGGGCAGAAGAATTTCTTTTCTAGTGCTTTCTCTAGTTCATTCTCCATTCTCTGTCCTAGTATTGTGATGTACAAATTCCTTGATGTAACGAACTAGAAGCTTAATATAATCGTCTTTGTTCCGTTTGTCAAACACCTTGACTTCGCCACCAGGAGTTACCATGAGAGTAATTAGTTTTTTAACTGGAATACCAGTCATCTCATAGTAGGCACATGCATAAAATGTTTCTTGGACAAAGTAGTTCTCCAACCACTTCTCAGGTTTAATCTTTTCAGATGTCTTAAAATCTATGACTGCTAGTTCTCCTTCGTACTCACCGATGCAGTCTACTCTACCTGCCAACCCAAGGTACTCTGAATATAGAGTTCTTTCAATAGCATGTACGTTATTTATCTTATCCAGATATGGCTTGGCATGATGAAACATAAACTGTGTCATAGGACGAAACTCATCCCAGTTCAGTTGTAGATTCATTAGGTATGCTTGTGCTGCTTCGTGGAAATCAGTTCCCCGTGCAGTTGCTTTCTTGGTGATGCGATTTGCTTCTTCAATACCAACTCGCTTCCTCCACTTTGCGAAGATCTCTCTGTTATAGAAAGATGTCA
>CEUT01011118.1_pt1 | contig 11353 bp, 10 predicted proteins | sample 531401 | NCBI WGS metagenome assembly CEUT01 (sample SAMEA2622821, study PRJEB7988) | marine metagenome | biome: marine biome (ENVO:00000447); feature: surface water layer (ENVO:00002042); material: "saline water (ENVO:00002010), including plankton (ENVO:xxxxxxxx)" | depth 5 m | reverse complement strand
TCGATGGGTACAGCGGACAGATGAGTGTGAGTTGGGAGGAGCAACTCGCCTACCTCCTTGAGTTCATCCCGTTGGGCTATCGTTACGCTGAGGAGGTCTACAAGGTAGGCCCAGACTCATCAGGATCAGTTCGAGTGTGGTTGAGTCATTACGCTGACCGTGAACCATCAGCGCACTCACAGTGGTTGAGCCGTGACAATCAGCGTCTCGATGGGGTGCTACAAAACACAGTAGGTGTAGGTAAAGTTCCTGAGCCTATCCCAGCCAATAAGCTACTTCTGCTCACCCTGAATAAGACGGGTAGTAACTTTGAGGGTGTGGGGATGTTGCGCCCAGTGTGGTGGTGGTGGAGAACTAAACAGCGCGTGGCTAACCTCATGTGTGTGGGTCTTGATCGCTGGGCCGTCCCATCACCTAAGGTTGTAGTCGACCGTTCTCAGGCTGAGGCTATAGGTCTCAGTGATGGTGATATTGACGCTATGATTAATGATGCAGAGTCTCAGGCTCAGGCATTTATCAGCGCTGAGCAATCCTACCTTGTAGAGAATGCCGCGGTTAAGTTTGACACATACGCAGCTACACCCAACCTCTATGCTGATGGACCTATCAACATCATCACTAAGTGTGACTCTCAGATTGCCTCTGCTTTTCTGACTCAGTTTGCTGACCTAGGCAATACAGAGACAGGAGCAAGGTCAGTGGGTGAGATTCATCTGAGCGTATTTAGAAGAGCGGCTATCAATCTATGTGATCTAGTGGCATCTCAGGTGAGCGGTGTTGATAGACGTGGCGGTGGGACCATAGGCCGTCTTATACGTTGGAATTATGGTTGCATTGATCCCTCTAAACTCCCACGGCTCACACATACTGGTCTTGATACTGATGACCTTGCTGAGAGCTTGGGTATGTTGCCGGGTTTGGTCCAGTCTGGTCTTCTCACTCCTGATGATGAATTAGAGAGAGCAATCAGAGAGAGGCTTGGCGCTGGTGATCTCCCAGAGGATGCACAGCGCTCATCCATCTCTAGAGTGTCGAGCATTGGTGGTGGTGGTGGTGTGGCTACACTTGCTGAACACCTCATCAGAAGGAGACGCGAGAATGGTTAAGAAGATCAAGAAGCGCACACAGGCACAGACACCAGCTCCAAAGAAGGACAGGGTCAAGGGGAGCTCCATCAACCCAAAAGGATCAGCTAGTGGCTCAAGAGGTGGTATCGAGATCTCTCAGAAGGCTGTCAAAGCTCTGGAGGGTATGAGGGATAAGCACAACGCACGATTCACCAAGAAGGCTAGACGGGTTGACCTAGGCACACTTAAAGCTGTCTTTAGACGTGGTGCAGGTGCATTCAGTGTAAGCCATAGACCTGGCATGACTAGGACTCAGTGGGCTCTTGCTCGTGTACGTACATTCCTTAAGCTTGTAGCCACAGGTCAGAGAAAGAAGGCTTACACAGGTGACCTTGACCTCTTACCCACTGGTCACCCTCAGAAGAGAGAGAAGAAGACAGAGCAACTCAGTCCTAAGAAGTATGATCACATTGACTTCACCCCACCACAAGGAGTCCGTGACGCAGCTTCTCGAGCGCTTGAAGTCAGAGCAACTAAACCAGAGAGTCAGCGTGGAATGACTCCTGTAGGTATTGCCAGAGCTCGTGACCTTAAAGCAGGTAAGACACTCTCACCTGATACCGTACGTAGAATGCTCGCATACTTCACTAGGCATGAGGTGGACAAGCAAGGTGCAACGTGGGATGAGCAGGGCAAAGGCTGGCAAGCTTGGCATGGATGGGGTGGTGATGCTGGCTTTTCATGGTCTAGAAAGATAGTTAAACAGATGAACTCAGCAGACAACAAAGCACAATCTCTCAGAGCCTATGGAGAGGCGTTGCAACTCTCTGAGGCTCCACGCTATGAGATCCCTGATGGTCTCACCATAGGCAGACCATTCAAGACTCTGGGACTTGGTCAAGTCTCATCGAGGATGAGTGGTGAGGCTATCGGTAAAGAGATTGACTTTGAGATGCTCAGTGAGATGGTCAGAGTCTTCAACGCTCGCAAAGACGCGGACCCGGTCATCATCGACTGGCAGCACGCTACCTCTCCATTCTCAGGAGGGACACCAGCGCCACCAGAGTCAGGTAACGCGCTAGGATTAATCATAGACCTCGAGCTTAGAGACGATGGTCTCTATGCAACCCCAGCATACAATGAGCGCGGCCTTGATGTGGTCACTTCTGCTGGTGGTGTGCTGTGGAGCTCTCCTGAGTTCTTGGCTGGTGAGGTCTTTGACAGGTTGGGTGGCTCCAAAGTGGGAGACGCTCAGCTACTCGCTATCACACTAACCCCACGCCCTGCACAATCACATGACCAGATTGACAGGGTAACTTTAACAGAGGAGATTCAGATGGACAGCATCGACAGCATGTCACCTGAAGAGCTCAAGCAGATGCTAAAAGCAAAGGACCAGATGGTCCAAGAGCTTGAGCGCCAAATTAAGGAGATGAAGGCTGATTCAGAGGCCTCTCTCAAAGCTGAGTCAGATGATGACAAAGCCGAATCAATGACCGCTAAGGATGATGAAGAGAAGAGTGAAAAGCTCGCTCACACTCCAGAGCATGACGAGAAGAAAGAGTATAATAAGATGAGTGAATCAACTCTCTCACCTGTAATGCTCTCAGAGATCCAAGCTCTTAATGAGAAGTTGAGCGCTCAGGATACTGAGATTAAAAAGCTCAGAGCAGAGCGTGACTCTGCTGAGTGTGACCGCGCTGTTGACGTCCTTCTTCGTGAGGGCAAGATTGCACCAAGTGAGAACGACGTAGCGCGTAAAGCTTGGGAGCTCCGTGAGCTTCAGCCTGAGTTCTGGCAGATGTTTAGCGCTCGTGAGGCTGGCGCGTCTGTACCACTCACTGAGGTGGGTCATGGTGCTAGTGGTGCTGAGATCAGCAAGGCCACCCTTGATCAAGAGGTGCGTAAGCTCTCAGCTGAGAAGTCCATCTCTTACAGTGAAGCGCTGGCTACGTTCCGCGCTGATAATCCTGACTACTATCTTCAAGCCTTCGGAGGTTAATGACCATGGCTAATACTGATAATATTGTTACATTCATCGCCGGTGGTGCTATCACTGAGTTTGCGCTTGTGAGCGTCAATACTGCTGGCAAGGTCATTGTGACTGATGGCGCTACAGCTGGCCAAGACTCCCGGTGCATTGGTGTCGCACAACGGGCATGTTCATCTGGTGACCCTGTGGATGTCATCATCTCTGGTAAGACGCGAGTGATTGCAGGTGCAACTATTGCAAACTCTGTCAGCCTAGTGATGGTCAAGGATAGCAGTGGTGGAAAGGTTGAAGCTCACGCCACAGCTGGTAACTACTCGATTGGGTCCATCATCCCTAATGTCAATCAAGTCTCGTCAGCTGCTAATGATCAGATCCTGATCAACTTCACTGGCCCTCAGAACCTCATCCCTTAAGGAGTCAATCATGGCTAGTTCATATAGCAACTTACATCCAGTAGACCAGATCTTAACCAGCCTTGTCGTCGAGGCTGTACCTAGTGATGACCAGTTCATTGCTGATAAGATCTTCGAGACCATCAAAGTGCCTGAGCGCTCAGGCACTATCCTCCTTGAGGAGACTCGTAACTTCATGGGCGCTGGCACTGGCCTTGACCTTGAACGTGCTCCCGGTGCATCTCGTGCGACCATTGGAGGCTTTGACCGCTCAAGTCAGACCTTTAAAGCTAAGATCTACGCGGCCTCTGATAGCATCGCGATGGAGGACATCTTTGACAGCCAGTATCCTGGGAGTGAAGAGGCACGTCTAGCAAAGAAGGTCAGCCGCGTCATGAAGTTGGCTAAGGAGAAGCGTGCAGCTGATGTACTCTTCGATGCTACCACCAACTTTGCAAGCTACACTGCTACACCTGCAACTAAGTTTGATGCAGCTGGTGCAGAGCCGTTGACCTATCTCCATGAGACTAAGGACACCGTCTTTGCTAATGCTCATGGTATCAACCCAGACACACTCATCTTAGGGCGCGATGTCTTCCGTACATTGGCGCGTAATCCTGAGATCCGTGGCTATGTGGGTGATTCCAGTAAGGGCATTGCATCAGGAAATCGTATCCTCAATGATGAGGCTGTCATCAGTGTACTTCGTGACGTGCTTGGCATCCCTAACATCTTAGTTGGGCAAGCAAGGCGCGAGACGGCTGTGCCGGGTGCAACCTCTAGCGAGGCTTACATCTGGGAGCGTGAGACCATCTTCATGGGTATCCTTAAGGGATCTGACGCCATCGTGCAAAAGTCAGGTAACGTCAAGGGTATGCCTACAGCTGCACTTAACCTTGAGTTTGGTGGTATGCAGGCTGGTCAGTATGACTCACTTGATAGTACGCGTCGCTATGTCTACGCTGAGGAAGTACACAGCTTTAAGCTTATTGACGCCTCTTTGGGCTTTGTGGTCACTAACTGCTTAACCTAAAAGGTGATCATGGAAGAGTTGAGTCATCACCATCATCATCACTTCAGTGAGATAGATGCAGATCAAGAGGCCATAGACGACCTCACCAGACAGGTGAAGGGTCAGCGTGGTCCTATGGCTCAACTCATCCGATCAAGACGCGATCAACTCAAAGCAGAAGTTCAAGCTGAGAGAGGTCTAAAAGCCTCACTCGCCAAGGCTCGAAAAGAGCTAGTCTCTATTATCGAGATGGCCAGCGCTTCTACGGAGCCTGAGCTTTTACTGAGCTTTGATGATGACCAGCTACTAGACCTCATCCTACGTGGTGGTCTAGGGCTGGCAGTTGATGACTTCATTGAAGCATCAGACAAAATCAGAGCGGCCGCGGAGAAATCACTTGAGGCTATAGGACTCACCTATGATCCTCAGATGCTTCCTCAGCTCGACCTGATCCAAGCACAGACTGCAAGTGCTGTGTTTGAGGATGTAATCATACCCGACTTCAAACGAGCGACTAGAGACGCACTGCTCTCTATTTCTGCTGAGGTCCCCATCTCCCTCGTTAAATCCGATCTGCTCCAGAGACTAGAGAGCTCAGAGGGTAGACAGCTAACAGAGGTCAAAACTAGAATCAGTCAGTTTGGGCGCTCCATCACAGCGGTAGCAGCTGAAGAGGCTGGACTAGATAACTATCTTTACACGGGACCACGGGATGGTCTCACCCGTCCATTCTGCAAAGCGCTGATTGACCTTGTGGTTGATGAGAAGCAGATGAGAAAACTAAGTAATGGTCAGGGTCTCAGTGTCAAGACCTCATGTGGTGGGTATAACTGCCGACACTCATGGAGTCCTGTGACTGAGTCATTTATTCAAGCTGCTGATCTAGAACGTGCCACCGGTGCAGATATCAGCAAAGCTAACAGAGGAGGGAAACGAGGATGAGAAAAGCTGTCAAGAGTCAGGACCATCACTTCGTCTGGGATCCAGCAGAGCCATACTCTGGCACACCCTCACTCACTGTTAAGCTAACTGGTGGTGACCTCTCAGCTAACTTTGTACAGTCGCGCAGTGACATGACGGTCACAGCTATAGCCAACGATAGACGTACACTCACCATCTCTGGTGCAGTGGGTGCAAGCTTGGAGCGTGATGAGGTTAGAGCTTTCCTGAAGACCACCACAGACACCTACTATGCAGTTAAGGTGGTGAGGCTGGTGAGTGGGACAGCTTTACTTGCTGAACCTCTACCCAGAGAGATTGACCTCAGCTCATCAGCTACTCTTAATTTCAGTATGAGCTATGTTGATATTGGATCAGCCAACCTAGGGACCTCAGGTGTCTATCCATACACTATAGCCTATACTGACCTAGTGGGTGGCAAGCAGGTTGAGACTGGTCTCCTTAAGGTCACTCCTCGACCATTCACCACCGGCCTAGATCATGATGAGCTGGTGGGCTCTATGGCTAACCTTGCTGACATGGTCCCACGTAGACAGAGTGACTTTGCACCTCAGATCAAGGCCAGCCTAGATGAGCTCATCTTGTCGATACGTGACCACGTCATAGCTGATGGTATCACTGAAGATGAGGTCTGCAATCAGCAGAGCTTCAAGCGTGCTCATGTCTATTGTGCAGCTGCTCACATTTACGAGATGTCTATGCAGTTTGATGCGGCTGAGGCTATGCGTGAGCGGTATCATGAGCTGATGGCCCTTGCTCTCAGATCTGTGACTCTTGACCTCGATGGTGATGGTGAGGTTGATGCAGGTGAAGAGAACCTCCGGAGAGAAGGAGGGAGTAAGGACGACTTCAGAGCATCATGGAAGACCTACACCAAGAGTGAGAATGATGACTTCTTCAAGATCGCCAGAGGGATGAGGCACTGATGCCAGCCAAGGTTAATATCAAAGTGCCCAGGTCACTATGGACGGCGCGTGACACTCAGCGTCTGGCTATGAATACTCTGGCATCAATCAAGTTGAGGACTAGCAGAGGTATTGACGCCAACGGCGTGAAGTTCACAGGGTACTCAACAAACCCTATCTATATTGCCAAGCGTGGCGCTAGGCTTAAGCCCAAGGGTGGCATACCATCAAGGTCAGGTAAAAGTATCTACTATAAGGGTGGCTATAAACAATACAAGCATGAGTCAAGAGAACGGACGAGTGGACCTAAAAGCACTGATAGTGCTGAGGTTGATCTAGTGTTATCAGGAAACATGATGAATAATCTGGTGGTAAAAGAAGCAACCCCCACAGGCTTCACCATTGGTCTCACTAGTAATGCTAGTTATGGATATATAGTGAATATGTCTAGGGAGTTCTTAGGGTTAAGCCCTAAGGATGTAGAGATCCTAGTTGAGGCTGTAGAGATCGAGGTCAGAAAGAAGGTGATGAGGTGAGCCAAGGAATCTACGCAGCACTAACACACCTTGAAGACCAGATTATGGCCATCACTCCAAAGTCAGACACCCATCACGGCTTTGTCTGCTATGACCGCGCAAATGGTTACGTCACCCCACCAGCTCAGCGCCACAATAATAACCGATACTTTCAGCTGACCTTATCTGCATTTCCTGAGGATGACGGAGCGGCTGGTCTCAGTGGGCGTAGGCGAGTAGAGGTAGACTGTGAGGTCAGGTATGATGTTTCTCAAGCTGATCCTCTCAACCTCCAGCGGATGGCGGCTGAGGATGCTGAGTACATACTAGAACGGCTCAAAGGTCCTAACTACAATCTATCCACCACGGGTATACTCTCAGTGATTCCACAGGCGGCCATCTTTGGCCCTGTAGATCTTGGTGACATGGGCTTCATGTTAACCGTCCCCTTCACCCTGTTATATTTGGAGGCCTAACATGGCTGTAACACATAGAACTCTCTCAGTAGCTGTGGAGAATGTTTCTGGTTTTGGCTCACTCAGTAGTTCAACCGGCTTACCTGACAATAGTGGACTGACTTATGTCTCAATTCCTTGCGAGCGTGACCCCATCATCATCGCTGGTGAGCCTGTGGCCTCTGAGCGTCTCGATGCGCGTGATGGTAATTTCCTCATCCCTCCAGAGCCTGACACAGTCTTCAGCTCAGGCAATCGAGTGAGGAGACGTACTGGTCAGATTGTGTGTAGGGTTGACCTCACCACCGTTGGGACATCAGCGAACAACTACACCGCTAATTATCTAGGTCACCTCCTAGGTGCTGGGCTTAAGACTCGTATCCCATCAGTGACGAGCGACACAGCCACGGTCACCAACGTCAACAGCTACACAGCCTCATCAGGTCCTAACAATGATGATGTAGGGACCATCATTGGTGCTGAGCTTAACGGACGCGCAGAATACAGCGCTATCACTGATGATGACGTGGGTGGTAAAGTCTCAGTGTCTCCTGCTTTTAGTTCAGCGTTCACAGGCTCCAAAACTGTCAGACACCTCCAGACGTGGTACATCCCAGGACGCAACGCCACAGGTACTAGAGAGCACTCGCTGAGCTTCCGTGTGGATGGGGTTAATTTCAGATCTTATGCCTATGGGTGTGTGCTCGAATCTCTCAGCATCACCTTAGACAATGGCCGTCTTATGGGTGAGTTCACCTATCAAGCGGCATTGATTCAAGATGATCATGGGAATGCATCAGGACCGATTGAGCCAACCTATAACGCTGGATCTCCTCCGTTTTTCCGTGGTGCGTATGTAGTCGCCTCATCAACCTCACCCACGTCTCTCACAGATGCCACCACTGGTGACACGTTGGCGCGTACTGCTCTAGATGCTGAGGACTTCAGTCTCACGCTCACTAATACGCTCACACCTATGGGACACTCTAACAGCATCCTAGCTATGTCTGACATGGAGATCAGTGACGTGGTGGTGGAGCTCAGTCTGACGCTCTCCACAGTCAACACCACAATCAATGATGACTATTTCAACCGGACGCTAAGACAGATCATAGTTGGTACTGGTCCCGTAGGTGATGGCCTAGGCTGTGCCATCATGCTCCCAGCTGCACAACTCAGCGTAGATCCTAGCGCCTATGATGTCTCAGGCAATGACATCGTGAGACAGCAACTCACTTACAATCAATCGAGGTATGGTGGTGATGTGAGCGGCTCCAATGCTACGAACTCACCATTTAGATTAGGACTAGGCATCTAATATGGCGCTCACTTTCTTGACATCATCAGAGCAGGCCATTGAAGTGGTGGTCACCTGTGACCCTGCTGTCACCTGCACACCAGAGCAGAGAACAGCATACTTAGAGACGGGTGACCAAAAACACCTCACAATCAATGAAGGGGCCACAGCTTTTGTCATTAAAGCATTGTCACCCTCTGAGCGTGAGCAAGCGGAGATTAAGGCTGGCGCTATGACTCGATCAGAACTAGGTCGACTACTCTGGTCTGAGGCTCCTGATGATCCAGTCAAGAAAGCTAGATGGCATCATGAACTCTCTGATAATGACCGCGAGGCTATGAGCGCGTACCAGCAATATCTAAGCAATGTGTATGATGAGATGATCAGAGCATCCTTAGTAAGCATAGATGAGGCTGAGGCTGGTCTTGAACACCTCCAGATGATCAGACCAGAGAGCCACAGGGTCCAGACTGTGAGTGAGCTAGTCCTTCATATACAGAGGATCAGCCTGCTAGGTGATCAGGGAAAATGATGCTCGCGTCCTCTGTATGGCTAGGCTTTAACAGAGGGCGCTCATGGTCATGTGATCAATGCAGGGCCAAACGTGGTTTGAGGGAGTTGAGAGGTAGTTGTGGTGGTCCGTTCCTCGAAGGGCTCCCAGCAGTACAACGTGATGAGCGTGGGCTGTACGTGCCAGGCTATCGAGTAGCGCCAGACTCTGGTGAAGAGTTCTCTGATATGCAGGTCAGGTCTTGTCCTGTGGCTGGCGCTAATAGGATGGCAGGCATCATCTCAGCATATCAACGGCACAGGTCAGGACTCTATCCCATCTCTACGTCACACCCATCACCCTCATGTGCATTGGTTGAGGCTGTTGATACATTGCACTATCATACAGAGTCAGCTCAGAGGAGAGCACAACAGAGAGCAATAGAGGAGTCACGTCATGGCTAGTAGTATTGACATTGAGGTCAACTTAGACAGCAAGCAAGCTCTTAAGGGACTGGATAAACTTGAGGGAGCTGGTGAGGCTGTTGGTGAGTCATTCGGCTCGATGGGTGAAGCTGTTGGCAAGCTAGGTGGGGAGATGAATGAGCAACTCGGCGCAGTGGGTGAGACTGTGGGTGGTTTAAGTAGCTCATTTGTTGACCTCTCATCAGCGGTGAGCGCCCCCGGTGCATCATTCATGAGCTTACTTGGTCCCATTGGGGCTGTGATGATTGCAGTGGTTGAGCTCGCCAATGCTTTTGATGATTACTCAGGTAAAACCAAAGAATCTGAGATGAGAGTAGAGGCTTATGAGGCGGCCACGGCTGAGCTCACAGGGGCCGTAGAGGAACTCTCAGCGGCTCAAGTTACTCTCAACGCTGAACAGATTGAACAACTTAAGATCTTAAGCATGAGCGCCAAGGAACCCTTGGAACTTGCTCAAAACATCAGGACTGCGAACGGTACTAGAAAGGAGAGCATACGCTTAATAGACGAGCAGATAAAACTACAGCTAGAACAGGTTAGGGTTCAGAGCTCTTTGGTTGCTGGTTATGTGAATCTCACGAGGGTTGAGAGTCTAGCTGTAAAACGCTTGAGACAACAACGCGAGGAACTACAAAAGAAAGTAGATGAGGGTGAGGCTAGGGCTCTAGAGTTGACCTCTCAAGGCGCTCGTGAGTTCGCCAAGTTTGAAGAGGAGAAAGAAAACCTTCTTAAGCAGTCTCCTGAGTTTAGAAAGAAGATCGCAGAGCAAGAGCTAAGGATACAAGAAGACCATGAGATCGCATTATTAAAGAGTGCTTCTGATAACGCTAAGTCTCAAACTGAAGTGGCTATCATAGAGAGCACACGGAAGGTCAGAGAGATAAAAGCTATAGAGGATATCAGCTCAAAAGCTAGGGATAAGGCGATCAGAGCAGAGAGCATCAGATTGAGCACTCAGGTGGCTCAAATTGAGAAAGCTTTTGCAGAGAAGAGAGCCGCAGAGAGACAAGCTCGACTCAACAAAAGACTAGCTGATGAGAGACTGGCTAACACAAAGCGCTTGATGTTGGAGCAGAGGACACAGCAAGAGTTGTTCGCCATCAGAGGTCTACAAGTACAACAGCTAAAACAGCAGGGTGCTACTGAGCTTGAAATAATAGAGGCTCAACATCAACTAGAGATAGATAGAGCCGGTGATAGTGCTAATCAGAGACTCATGGCTGAGATACGCTTTGAGATGGCAAAGACTGAACTGGTCAAGTCTGAAGAAGCAAAGCGACAAGCGGAGAGAGACAAGCGACAAGCTGAGATCCTTAAGGGTATAGATGAGCGCAATGATAGAGAGCGCGAGTCCATACAGATAGCTGGTGAGATCGCTGACTCATTTGGCAGTGCTTTTGCAGAGGCGTCCTATGGTGCATTAGCTATGGGTGAGAGCTTCAATGATGCACTGGTCAGCATTATCCACGGGCTAGGCAAGCAAGCGGCTGTTGAATCACTGATACAGACGGCCAAAGGCTTTGCATCACTCGCCATCCTTGATGGACCCGGCGCGGCTGCACACTTCAAGGCGGCCTTAGGGTTTGCGGCTGGCGCGGCGGCGGCTGGTGTCGCGGCTAATGCTATAGGTGGTGGCAGTGGTGGTGGAGGTGGTGGAGGTGCATCACCCAGCGGAGCTCCTCAGGTCGCTCCCACTCCAGAGAGGGAGACAGCACAGGAGACCTCGACCGTCTTCAATATTAACTTTGGTGGTGCTGTGATCTATGACACTAAGCAAGCCGC
>CEUT01039506.1_pt1 | contig 11376 bp, 13 predicted proteins | sample 531401 | NCBI WGS metagenome assembly CEUT01 (sample SAMEA2622821, study PRJEB7988) | marine metagenome | biome: marine biome (ENVO:00000447); feature: surface water layer (ENVO:00002042); material: "saline water (ENVO:00002010), including plankton (ENVO:xxxxxxxx)" | depth 5 m | reverse complement strand
TTTAATAATCTTTTCACCATTCTCTGGATGTAGTGGTGGTTCTATTCTTGTAGCACATACGACTTTCTTTTTGTCTAAGTATTTAAACGCTTCTAAATCTGCATTCTTACCAAGCATCATATCGGCGTGAAATATCATAAAAATATCTGTAGTAGATTCCTCTACACATTTATCATATGCTTTTCCAATACCATATAATCCATCTGTATCATTTTTTATATATCGCACATTGTATTCATTCTTAACTGATTCTAACCACTCAACAGTTCCATCGTTGTCAGCATCAACAAATACAATTATATCGTGGTCATCTCTATAAGCATTTTTTCTTATTGAAGGTATACAAGCTTCAAGATACCTACGATTGTTTTTACTTGGTATACAAAATGTTATCTTTTCCATTACTACCTCTTTTGAATAAAAAATGTTGGATTTGGATTTTCTCGACCCCCATCATTATCGTGTACTCTCCAGTTTACTATATCTTTACTTATTTCATCTCTACTTCTAAACTCATCAACAGCTTTCTTAACACCAAATTCATTTTTACAATAGTCGTGACCACATAGAATCCAACCACTTTTTACTTTTGGCCACCATTTTTCTAAATCCTCTAAACAACCCTCATATGAATGGTCACCATCTATAAAAATCACATTAAAAAACTCATCTTCGAACTTATCAACAACAGTTTCATCATTAGAAAATGCTCTAATAATTTCTACATTTTCATCAGATTTATATAAATCATTTAACAATATGTACTGATTTTCAGCTTCAGACCTTGCTCTACCCATATCGTTCTGAGAATCTTTTTCATATAAATCCCAACAATCTATCGCGACAGCTTTACCTGATACATATGGTGTTCGTGTTTTAAATGTATTACCTTCTCGTACACCAATTTCACAGTAATTTTCTACTTTTAATTCTGCAAATGTTTGTGGTGGGCCACATTTACCAGAACACTTTTCTATTATATCCCAAATATTATCCATACTATTATCTCCTATTTTATTCAAAAAATACAAATGGATTTTCTCGTATCCCACCTCTCAATGAAAATCGAGTCATACCAGCTTTGGCTTTTCCTCTTCCGTGAAATCCACTTGTATCTACAATTATTAATGTGTTTTCTTTTTTACTAAATCTTGTTATCTCTGGTAGGTCTAACTTTTCTAACTCAATGTTTATTTCTTCTTCTGAGGCTCCAGATTTTAAACAAGGTGAAAAGTCCCAATTATTTTTGTCACTACTATCTCTATAAATATATGTTTCAAATTCTTTGTGAGTTTCGTCACACGCTATACAACTCATTTTATACCACCACTCTAAAACTTTTGGATTTTTTCGATGAGAACCCATAACATACGAAAGAGGCCCTTTATCTAAGCTCACATCTTCCAAATACAACCATATTTTTATAGACGGTTGGAAAATGTCTGAATGTAAATATTCAGGTACAAATTGTCTATCACCATCAATGTGAACTAAAAATTCTGTACCTAGAGACTGATAACCGTTTGGTAGTGCAGTTGCGAGTTTTATCAAGTCTTGGAAAAAATTATCTTGTGTTAAATTAATATTAGTTGGATTTCCAATATTCAAATTTTTATTTGAAATGTCTTTTATCTGATTCCATTCATTTTCTTGAAAATAATTTTCTATTACAATTGCACCTTCATTTTTAAATGTATCATAATATTGATTATTATTATAACCTAAAACCTTTCTTCTCTCATCGAAAACTCTTTCTGCAAACAAACATCTAAATATATGTAAACCCTTCTTATTTAATTCAACATCTTTAATTAATTTCTCCGAACTAAATATTAAACCAAGTACATCATCTGACAGATGTGATATATCATTTATTAGATTATCCATTGAATAATTAGATATGTCACTAATTAAATTTTTATCATCCGATGTCATAGTTTTGTCAATTAAATTAAAAATATCCATCATTCTCCTCCTATTAATAAATCATCACTATAAGTACCATAAGTCTTATATTTATCAAATAATTTATTCCAATCATTAATACTCTTACCGGTAGATTCTATAGCTCTAGGATTATATTCATAAAAAACTCTCCACCAAGAAATATTAGATAACATATCTTCTATAGTAATCATAATTTCATCTTCACAACCCTCTACATCCATTTTTATAAAAATAGAAGATGGTATTTTTCCATAAATTTCCTTGATGGTATCAACTAAATTTACAACTTCAACCTTTACAGTCTCATTTTGATTGTGAATTTGTCTATATCTACCATCATCCCAACTCTGTATAACATTTTTATAAATAGAGCCTCCTCCACTATAATTTGGATTAATATTAAAATCTACAGTTTTATTATGAGCACTACCACATAATTTATCAACAATAGTAATATGTGTATCATCTATAAAACTATTCTTCAAACAACTTGCAACTTTTGGATTGGGTTCTATACAAAGTGTATTTATATTTAAATCACAAACTCCTGCAGTAAATTCACCATAATTAGCTCCCAAATCTACAAATAATTCTGGTTTATTATTTATTAGTTCGTTTCTAATTATATTAACTTTTTCTTCTTGTGTTCCTTTTGTTGAAAAAATCCAATATCCCCTACAATCATCTGTTAAGATTTCAATATGTTTTCTTCCATATACTTCTACCATTACTCGTTCAGTATTAAGACTATTTTTCCAATTTATCCAATTATTATAATTCATTATATCCTTTTCTTTATTTCATCTGTTAATGGAAATAATTTTTCACTAACTTCTGATGACATATTGTACTCCAATCCTTCACCTAAATTATAGAATTTAATACCATAATCTTGATTGAATTTATATAATAAATTTGCCATCTCAACATAAGATTTTTTATATCTTGATAAATCATAATTATCTCGTGTACCAATTAAATTTTTATCAAAGTAATTAACACCATCTTTACCTGTAGTAGAAGAACCATCAATACCTACATAATAAATATCCGATGGTTGCCATCCAACAACAAAATATATAGCTCTACCAGCCGTCCCTTCCATATTAGATGTTATCGGATTCACCACATAAAAAACTACTCTTTCCGAATATTTTTTATTAAAATCCCTATATTTTTGTGATGTATAAAATGGATGTACTTTTGGTTCAAAAGATATTGTACAATTCTGATTATCATCTAAGAAACTATTTAATCTTTCATCTGATAAATCTACCATATCTCCCAAAGAAATATGTGTTATATTTTTTAGTTTTCTAACATCATCATTTTTATAAAAGAAATTACAAGTAACAATACCATCAAACTCTAAATTTTGCCAATCTCTATCTCTTGCAGATGGGCCCGAACCTAATACTAATATCTTTTTACCATTAAATTTTTTAACAAAAAGTTCAGGTTTAATAGTGTTTGAATGTGTATTAAATGTTTTTAATATTTCCATATAATTCTTCTCCCAATTTGAATTGCCATTCGAAATCTATATCAAAAGCTTCTAATTCTTCCATAGTAAATAATTCTGGTTCAGGTGGTGATTTGGTATCCATCCAATGTCCATTACCTATTATATCCATCCTACTAGCATACAAACAATGTGCAGCTTCATAAACAGGTTCAACAAACTTTGTATTCATTATAGTAGCACCATTCCAATTTGTTATTGGTTTTTTATTTTTATCCCAATAATAAGTTTTCTTTTCAAATACTGCGAAACCACCTTCACTATCAGATTGTAAAAAATGTTCTACAAAAGAATCAATTGTTTCTATTTTTAATAAAGGGTTACACGCACTTACTAATATAATATATTTAAATGGTAATTTATCATACCACTCATATATTTCTGATAATGGTTCTCCCTCTGAAAATGCTGATTTTTCACTTCTATCAAAAATATTAATATTATGTTTTTTACCAACCTCTTTTAATTCTTTTTCATAAGCAGAAAAGTAAATATTTTCTTGTGGGATAACCTTTGACTTTTTTAATTTTTCAAACAAAATATCTACAAGAGTAGTTCCTGCAAATGGTCTTAACATTTTACCTGGAACTCTTTGTGAACCTAATCTAGCTTGAACTACAATACATACATCATTTATATTTTTCATAATTACTCCAATTCTACTAATTTAATTTTTAATTTCTTACCATCTGCAGTTCTTATAAATGCATTTGGATATGGGTCTTGTAACATTCTAATTTTATTATATAAATATTCACCATCTAAACTCTCTAATTCATCAATACATATTTCACTTTCAGATGGGGTTCTCCTTAAATAATATGAAGATTCTGAATCATTCTGTTTTCTTCTTTCAAATCCATTACTTAAAATGTCTTTGGTTAATTTTAAACCAATGTCTGCAATCCTTTTAAATATGTCATTTAAATTACCCTCTAATGATAAATACTCTTGAGCTATTATATCACCAGTATCAATACCCTCATCCATTATGAATAGAGTAACTGCACTGTCGTTTTCGCCTCTTATTATTTGGTTTTGAATAGGACTCCCTCCTCTATATTTTGGTAATGGGGATGGGTGTAACATAATACATTCGAAATCATTTATTATCTTTTTATCAATAATATTACTCCAACCATAAAATAAAATATATGTCGGATTATAATCTCTAATTTTTTTCTCATCATATTCTTTCATAATCAAAACATCAAATTTTACATCCATTTTTTTAAATACTTGTTGAGCATATAATTCATTATAAATTTCTAATGCCCATTCTCTATATCCGATACAACATATTTTCATTTATAACTCCTGAATAATTTAAATGATTCTGCATAAGAAACTCCAGTCTGCATACCTCTATACTTAGCTAATGTAGTTATACCTTCAGCTGAACGAGGATATGGCCAAGGACTTATTTCTGTTGTATATTTATTCAAAGCATCAATCTTTTTTTGTATATTTGATTCTGATAAACCTATAAATACATTTGGATTAAAAGGTTCTCCAAAATTCCATTCAGTAGAAGATAATACTTCATATAGATATACATCATTAACAAAAGTTTTAGAACCTGGTCTTGTTGCTATTCTTGTAGATTCGAATATTATTCTATGGTCTTTATTAGTATCTGTATTTGAATGTGTATAAACAGAATGTGGTTTAAAATCGTTTATTTCTTTTTCAATTATTTTATTAATATTTATTAAAGGTTCACTATCTAACCTACCACAGGGTAAATCATAAAATTCATATGAATTTACTCCGAGATAATTCAATGAATCAATAGCACAACTAGTTCTAAATTTTATTTCTTCTTTAACTTTTTTACTTTCAATGTCACATTCATTATATCTACAACTTGTTCCTTCGGCTAAAAATATAACTCTTATTGAATTTCCTTCTTCAGAAAATTTATTTATAATACCACCACAACCCAATTCTACATCGTCTGGATGTGCACCTATAAATAATATTTTAGACATATTCACTCCTTAATAAAGATAATATGTGTGAAGTATAATATTGACCATTGTGAAAATAATGTTCTCTCAAACTAGCATCTATTTTAAATCCAAGTGACTGGAAAAAATCTAATTTTTTGGTATCTATTTCATATATTTCTGCCCATAATTTATTAAGATTTAAAATATTAAAACCATAATCTAAAATAAGTTTTATTGCACTTGGTGAATATTTTTTATCAATCCACTCACTATTTTTTCCAATATAAAAATGTACATCTCCGTGTCTATTAACCCAATCAATATAAGTTATTCCAGTAACTCCTACATTCCGTTCATCTGATAAACAGTTACCGTCACAATCTCTGATAACGAACATTTCAAATCTATTATCGTTTATCATATTGTCATACCAATTTTCTTTTTGAGTAATAGAAAAATCTCTATATTCTCTAAAATATTGTCTCAATGATTCATCATTCCTCCAACTTTGAATCAGGGGTAAATCAGATTTTTCTATAGCTTTTATTGCGATTTTTTTATCTTTAGTATATATCATTTTCTTTTAAATAATCTCCACTAACTATATTCCTATTTAAAGTTTTACCTATAATAGATTCAAAATTGTTTATATTAAATGCATCTATTGGACAAGGTCTTTGAAATTCAAAATCATCTTCAGTAATTATATCTCCACTATAAACATCTTTTGTAAACCTTATAGCTCTCCTCTGTAACACTATTGTTTCTTTCTCATTATCTTGAACCTCTTTTGTAAAATGACCAAGTGACCTTTCTAATATTCTCGTATTATCTACCATTTCCTTCCAAGTCTCAGGTGTCATAGAAAATGGGTGGTCTGGTCCAGGTCTATTATTATCATCCGTAAAGTGTTTTTCAACAACTCGTGCACCCAAACTTACAGAACCAAGAGTTGTAACACATCCATAAGTATGGTCACTCAAACCAATAATAGTATTTGGAAACATTTCTTTATATGTCTGTAATACATTTAAATGAATATAGTCAAAATTTTCATCTTTACCTGTATAGTTTGTATTACACTGCATCAAAACAATATCTACTCCATACGATTCCAATAGTTCTACCGCTCTTGAAACTTCGTTAATTGTAGCTGCTCCTGTAGCAATCATTACAGGTTTTCCTTTTTCTGCAACTTTTTTCAACATAGGTTCAAACGCTAAATCACCAGAACCTATTTTGTAACAATCCACATATTCATCTAAATGGTCAACCATATCTAAATCATATGGTGTAGAAAATATATCAATTCCAATTTCATCGCAATAATTATGTAATTCATTTGTCCAAGATGTTGGAACTTCTGCATCTTTATAAACTTCATATATAGATTTATCCCAAGAAGATTGATGACTAAACTTACCACCAAGATTCTTAAACCCATAATCACTTACATATTTTTTACAATCGTGATGTTGAAACTTAACTGCATCAGCTCCACTTTGTTTAGCTAATAAACACAAATGTTTAGCTCTTTCTATATCCCCGTCGTGATTTGCAGCAATATCTGCAATAAAATATGTAGGATTAGAACCACCTATTTTAGTATCACCAATTTTTATTTCATCTTGCATGTAAAATATCTCCTTCATTATAATTTCTCCATATCGTCTTTAAGTTTTTTTAAACCAGTTTCTAAATTTAAACAAATACCTAAGTTATTTAATATCTCTGTATCTAAAGTAGTATCCATTGGTCTTTCTATACTTTTATTAATATCAGAAATCTTCCCATCTGATATTAAATCAGAACTATATCCAAAAGTTTTACACAATTCTTTCAAAAAATCTAATTTACTAATTGAATAATTACCAGCAACATTTACAGTTCCAGTAATTTGAGATTTAATTAACTCATACACAGATTCCACTAATTGTTTTGTATAAACTGCATTAAAAACAACATCCGAAAAACCTGTTATAGTTTTTGAATGAATAAAATTATTCAATGCCCATTCTACAAGAGAATTTTTAGAACTTGAGTTAAATCCATAAATATTTGTTCGTACTACCATTGAATCTTTATTATTTATAAGACTTAGTTTCTCTCCTAAATATTTTGTTTTTGCATAAAAATTGACAGGGTCAAGAACAGAATCAGTTGATATGTAAATAAATTTTGATTTAAATGACGACAAACATTCAGTTAATCCACAATGTAAAATCAATGTATCATTTTTATTATCTTCACAACGAGAAAGATTTGTATCAGCTATACAATGTATTATTATATCAGGATTTATTTTACTTACAAATTCATTTACAAATTCATAATCACTCAAAGAACCATCACTCCTATTTAAAGTATAAACACTTTCATATTTTTCTCGAAATACTTCTAAAAAATGTCTACCCAACATACCAGTTGTTCCAGTTATCAGAACTCTTTCATTATGCATCTTTTAATCCACTCTGAATTAGATGAACTAAATCATCGACATTGTCATTATTATGTAGAGATGAGTTAAATTCAACTCCATCATATTTTTTATCATATTTATGTTTTTTATGTGTGTATTGTGGAAGTACACATAATAATTTATCCGATGGTTGCATTGTAAATTCAAGTTCTGTCTTACATAACATATCTTCGTGGAATTTTTCTCCAGGTCTCATTCCAACCATATCATATTCTATTGAATCTAATTCAGATATTCTTTTTATTGCTTCAATTACATTTCCCATTTTAAATGAATTTATTTTTGGAATAAATACTTCACCACCTTGTGCAAAATATAAAGAGTCTAACACAGTATCAACTGCATCATTTAAAGTAAATAAAAATCTTGTACATTCCATTGATGTAACTTGTATTTTTTTACCTTGAGATATTAAATCCATCCATATTGGTATGAATGAACCTCTACTTGCAATTACATTTCCATATCTTACAGATGCAAATATAGTTGAATTAGAATTGTAATCATAGTTAGTAAATATTCTTTCTGCAATAAACTTACTTGAACCATAAACATTAACTGGTAAACACGCTTTATCTGTAGATATTAAAACACATTTTTTTACACCATTATTTTGTGAAGCTATTGCAACATTTTCAGAACCTATTATATTAGTTTTTACACACTCATCTGGATAAAACTCCATATCATCAATTCTTTTTAAAGCACCTGTGTGAATTACATAATCAGGTGTATGTCTTTTCATAGTTACATCAAGTTTATCTAAATCTCTAACATCACCAATAACTCTAATTATACTTGGGTCATTACCAAACGATAATGCTTGTTTACCCTCATCTCGACTATAAACTATTAACTTACAATTTATTTTCTGTAGTCTTTTTATTAATGCTTTACCAAGTGAACCAGTTCCACCAGTTATTAATATTTTTTTACCTTGATAAAATTCTAACATTTTAACCTCTCAATTTTTTTGCTATTTCTAACTCACCAGGTGAACAACCAATCTCTCCATCACCATAACAAGTTTCTAATTCTCTAATACCTTTTACTAACTTGATTAAACCTTGAGGTTCTACAGAACACAAATGGTCTGTACCCCACATAGTTCTATCAAGTGTAATGTGACGCTCAATAATAGTAGCACCAAGATAAACTGCAGCTACTGATGTTCCTAATCTAAACTCGTGACCACTATAACCAACTTCACAAAAAAATCTTTCTTTTAATTTTTTAATTGCACTTAAATTTAATTCTTCAAGTGGTGCTGGATATTGTGAATTACAATGTAATAGTGCATAATTCTTATTACCTTGACCCATTCTTTCAGGCATTTCACCACCGTGTATTAACAGATTATTAGCGTGGTCTATTTCTCTCCAAGTACTCATACCAGTTGATAATATAACTTTTTTACCCGTATTTCTAGATGCTATTAGTAACTCATCATTAGTTAGCATAGCTGATGGTATTTTTATATAAGGTAAATCATATTGATTTAGAAATTCTAAACTATCCATATCCCAAGGCGATGCTGACCACTCAATTCCACGCTCTTTACAGTACCTATCTATCTCATCATACTCCTCTTTACCAAACTCTACTTTATACTTATAATCAAGATACGACATTCTTCCCCAAGGCGTATCTCTCATTACAGTTTTTTGGTGCTCAGGAACACAAACATCTGGATTTCTTTTTTGAAATTTAACTGAATCACAACCCGATAAAGATGCTACATCTATCAACTTTTTGGCAATATCTAAATCTCCATTGTGATTTATACCTATCTCAGCTATAATGTAAGTTTTTTCCATAATTCTCCAATTTTTATTGTTATAATATACAAGCTTTTATCTATACGAGTCAAGAGCTTTCTAAATAATCTATGATTCTTTTTGATGCATTATTGTCATTAAATTCATCAAATATTTTAATAAACTCTTTCCCTGTTTTTTTACTTTCTGTTAAAAAATTATTATCTAAATCATAATCATTAATGTGTTTTCTAGCTAAATTCATCACATATTCATTTGTTTCTTTGAATTTTTCTAATCTATCCATATCAACAAATTTTTTAAATTCATCTATTGTTTTCAGTTTATGAACATTCATCCAAAATTGAGCAGAGTCTTCAACACCATCTTTTGTTTCATTTTCATATCTTTTCATATCATTCATATACTTTTGTATATCACATATTGAATTTAAATTAACTATTTTTTTATCAAAATAAAATCCATAATTATAAACACTTGTAACTGCTCCTATGTGAATGTCACATAGTTTTGACATTGTATTTATATCTAAATTATCATAGATTACCTCTACTCCAGGAACTACGAATGGATTAAATTGGTGTTTGAACAAATCATTATATGGTTCTCCTGGATAACATTTGTAAAATATTTGATAATCATCTCTAGTAGATGTAGATAAATTTTGTAATAATTCTAAAGTTTTTTTCCTTGTTGTATTTTGAACACCCCAAAATAGTATTTGTTGTTTAGTTTTATCTATTTTATATTTTTTTATACACCGTTCTTCATCAATATCTTCTAATAAATCAAATCTTGGATTTCCAACAACTATAGATTTTTCTCCCCATTCAGGATATAAACAATCAACTCTTCTTTGTTTTGCAAATTCACTATGTTCAAAAAATCCATCGACCATATTTTGTGGATGATTATTTCTTGAAATCATTTCCAATCTATTTTCAATATTATTTGTTATATGAGAACTGACCTCTACAACATAAACTTTTGCATTAAAAGATTGTTTAAACTCGTGTATAATACTTTGCTCTGGTTGCCATCTTTCTCTTTGAATAATAAGAACATCAGGTTTAAATGGTAAATGACAATTTAGTGTTTGACTTACAACTGGATTATTAAATTCACAATTTGAATCATAATAGAATTTATCTAAACCCATATGAGGATATTGTAATTGATTATCACTTGAGAACAGAAAAAAATAATTATGATTTCTTTTTTTAATTTCCTTCGATACATTTTTAAGTACAGATACTCCTTTATTATCAGATGCAAATACTACAATGTTCATAATAATTTCCTTGCAATTAAATTAAATGTAGTGTCAATTGTTTTTATTTCTTTTACTGTTATATTTTCTAACCATTTCATAGAACAAGTTTCCCACAAATGATGTGAATAAGCTTTATTAAAATCTACTACTCTCTCAAACATATCTTCTAGAGATTCTTGATGATATGTTGGATAAAAGAAACTTGTATGTGGTTCTATACGAATATCTTGAGGTATAGATTTAGATAAATATAATGGATAATGAACAGAATGAGTACACCAACCATCACTTCCAGGAGGGCCTCCCATAAATGTATCCTTAAATCCATATAACCATTGTTTACCAAATTCAGAATCTTTTTCTGACATAATAACAGCAGGACATAATCCTTCAGAACCACCAACTCCTTGTTGTCCTAAAACAAA
>CEUT01066304.1_pt1 | contig 11377 bp, 23 predicted proteins | sample 531401 | NCBI WGS metagenome assembly CEUT01 (sample SAMEA2622821, study PRJEB7988) | marine metagenome | biome: marine biome (ENVO:00000447); feature: surface water layer (ENVO:00002042); material: "saline water (ENVO:00002010), including plankton (ENVO:xxxxxxxx)" | depth 5 m | reverse complement strand
AATTTAATTAAATTTAATATAATATGCAAGAAGTTAAACTAGTAAAAGACTTGGTCTTTGGTGATAAAGCTAGAGACCAGGTTTTAGCTGGAGTTAACAAGTTAACACATGCTGTAGGATCTACATTAGGTGCTAGTGGAAAATGTGTAATACTAGAAGACTCTAACGGAAAACCACAAATAACTAAAGACGGTGTTACAGTAGCAAATTCTATTTTGTTAAAACATCCATTACAGAATATTGGAGCAACGTTAATAAAAGAAGCCGCTCAAAAAACAGTAAGAGACGCCGGTGATGGAACAACTACAGCTACTGTTTTAGCTAAGTCTATATTAGACGAGTATAACACTCATAGCGAGTTAGATAACGAAAGATCTATAAAAGATGGAATAGACTCAGCTGTTAAAAACGTTTTAAAATATTTAAACAAAAAAAGAAAAAAGGTATCAGGTAACAGAATAGATAGTGTTGCTACAATATCAGCTAATAATGATAAAGAGCTTGGTAAAATTATAGCTAAAGCTTTTAAAATGGTTGGAAATTCTGGTTTAGTAATAATGGAAACAAATGATAAACCAGAGACAGAGGTTGAAGTTGTAGAAGGTTTAGAGTACGAACAACCTTTAACAAATCACAACTTTATAAACAACTTAGAAAATTCAACTTGCGAACTAGATAAACCTTTAGTTTTAATAGTAGAATCAAAAATAGAAAACATTAGAAAAATACAAAGCGTTCTTGAATATGTTATAAAGAATGATAAAAGTTTACTTATTATAGCTGATGTATCACAGCAAGTAACTAATGCTTTAGCCATGAATAAAGTTAAAGGCAATATAAAAGTAAATGTTGTAAACACACCAATGTATGGTTTAACAAAAAGAGATACACTGACAGATTTATGTGCTGTGACTGGCGCTACATTAATTAACGAGGGATTAGGAGACGATATAGATGCTATAGCTATAGAACATTTAGGATCATGTGATAAATCTATAACTAACAGCATAAATACAGTTATAAAAGTTAATAATAAGGAAAATACTGAAGTTAATAAGTTAATTGAACTTGTCAACGAAAAAATTAAATCAACTAGAAACAAAGGCCACTTGCAAAGACTTGAGAAAAGATTGTCTAGATTAAAAGGTAAAGTTGCTATAGTTAAAGTTGGTGCAGATTCAGATATAGAACTTAAAGAAAAGTTAGATAGAGTTGAAGATGCTATTTGTGCTACAAAGGCCGCTATAAAAGAAGGTATAGTACCAGGAGGTGGTATTGCTTTACTAAACGCATCAAACTATTTAAAACCAAAAAATATTGGAGAAGAAATATTGTATTGTGCTATTAGAAAACCTTACGAGCTAATACTAGAAAACGCTGGTATAAAAGAACATACTTACTCTGGTGATGAGGGTTTAGGATTAGACGTGGTTACAGGAAATACGGTTGATATGGTAAAAGCCGGAATTATAGATCCTTTACTTGTTACTAAAAGTGCTTTGATTAACGCGGCCTCTGTTGCTAAGACTATAATATCTACTGATTGTGTAATAAATAATATTAGAGATTATGAAAGCAATAGGTAAATATATAGTTATAAAACCAATAAATTTTAAACTTCAAAAAACTAAAGGTGGCTTGTTATTATCAGAAAGTGAAAAAGAAGATATTAGATATAGACAAGCTAAAATAAAATCAGTAGGCTGTGACGTTAAGGGCTTGGAAAATGGCGATAAAATATATTATGATAAATCTGCTGGTTTTAAAATAGAAATAAAAGAAGAGTCTTATAAGGTTATACAGGAAAAAGATGTAGTTATAGTTTTATGAAATTAGATTCTAGTTATATAAAAGAAATAAATCTTTTTAAACATTATAGAATAATAAGAAAGTGGGCTTGTAAAACAAACAATCTTAACGATGCTGATTTAGAGTTGTTAATATATTTAGAGTCTGTGAATTTATTTACTAAAGATGATTTTAAAAAAGGTACGTATTCGTACAGCTGGGACAATAGACGCTGGAACAGATTATTGAAGCAAGGGTGGATTAAAGTGTGGAGAGAAAGAAACCGCACAACTCAAAAATATAATATATATAAAGTATCCGTAAAGTGTAAACAGCTAACGTCACGTATGTACCGAATTATGTTAGGCGAAGAAAACATGCCTACATCAAAAATTAAAGATAACAGTTACATTAACAAAGTTACTATAAAATCTATAAACTACGCTAATAGCGATAAAAAATAATAATATGGGATATAATGAAAATCCAATGATGGTTGACAAAAAGTTTTCTGTTATCAATGCTGGAGCTAGAGATGTTGTTGATGAATCATCTGACGTGATAAATAAAAAAAAAGGTATCGAAAAAACAGGATCACCTCTTTCTATGAAGTCAAGTACTATAGGAGCTGTTGGTAAAGTTGCTGCTGGTCTTGCTAATTTTATACCAGGTGTTGGTCCATTAGTTTCTGCTGGATTGTCTGCAGGAACAGACGCTCTAGTAGCTAAAAAAGCTGGTGAAGAACAGGCAGCCATTGATAATAAAGTGGCAGAAACAAAAAGTGAACAAGATAAACTAAAAGCTAACACCACAGGCACTGATATATCTGCTGGTGGTTATGGTACTAATACTACGCCAACTGGTGGATCTGGAATGGGAGCCGTTAATCAAGAAGATGAACTTGCATCACTACTAGCGGATCCAGCTGCTACTCAAAAAAAAGGTTACCCAAAAAAACTTGGAGAAGTTAAACCTTCTTATACTAATTTAAAACAATCAGCTTTAGAATATAATAAATCTATAGCTATGATGACAATATCAGGCGCTTCTTCGTTAGAAAAGAAAGGCTGTTACAAACCTAAGTAAAAAATTATTATGAAAAATAAAAATTATAAAGAGCCAACCATGATTAAGCCTTGTGGTTGTAGACACAACTGTGGTTGTGGAACAATACCTGGTATTGAAAATGATTTACCTTATAAGGGCAATGCTGCTCTTAACGCGCAAAAGTCGTGACAGAAGATATAAAGCTGTACGTATTAAACGCGGGTTCTTTTACTATAACTTGCATGGATTGGTTAGAGCCAGCATTAAAAATAATGTTGCTATTAATAACTATAGGATACACAGCTCATAAATGGTACAATATAAAAAACGATAAAAAATGAGTTTTTCAAAACATCATTGTTCAAAAAGCCCTTTTAAATCAACAGAAAATGGAGAAGGTGAAAAAAAAGGTGTTACAGCATACACTATGAGTGAAGAGACTGCTATTAAAGCTTGGGCAAACATGACCGATATTGAGAAAAAAATATATCTTAAAAACAATAAAAACTTTGTAGAACCAGATTTAGGCCAAAAATAATGAGACAAATTAATAAAATAATTGTACATTGCTCCGCTACCAGGGAAGGTGAAAACTACACAGTAGACACTATACGTAGTTGGCATGTTGACGGTAGAGGCTGGAGCGACATAGGCTATCATTTCTACATAGACTTATATGGTGAAATACACAAAGGTAGAGATATAGCTAAAATCGGAGCTCACTGCAAAGGTCAGAATCGTAATTCAATAGGTATATGCTATTGTGGTGGCGTTGAGGCAGATGGTAAGACTCCGAAAGACACTAGACTTGATTGTCAAAAAGAAGCTTTAACTGCAGTGCTTAGAACTTTAAAAGCGATGTATCCAGAAGCTGTAATACATTCACATAATGACTTTGCTAACAAAGCATGTCCATCTTTTAACGCTACAGAAGAATATAAACATTTATGAAAATAGGAGAAGGTACGGAATTTAAAATAGACATTAAAACCGTAGTTAGCATAATAGTAATAACATCCATGTTTGTTGGCATGTATTATACTTTGCAAGCAGATATAGAAGAAGCAAAAAAGATGCCACCTGCAGAAGTTAAACGTATGGAATATGATTTAAAACAACAATGGCAAACAAAGCATATAGAAGATCTAGAAGAAAAAGTAGACGAAATACTTTTTTGGTGTAAAGAAGTAGATCAAAAATTGTATAATAAAAAAGATAAATAATTATGGGACATTGTAGCGCACTAAAAAAGAAAAAGAAAACAAAAAAGAAAAACTCTTGCTGGCCTGGGTACGTTGCTAAGGGTAAGAAAAAATCACCTAGTGGTAAAAGAACTAAATCTGGTAAAATTAAAATGGTTAACAACTGTGTTAAAATAGGTAAAAAAAGAAAATAATGTTTAAATTACAAAGTCCGCTAACACACTGTATTGGTTACATGCATAATAATGAATCTTGGAAGTCGGAAAGAACTAGAAAAGAGGAAGGCGAAAGTCCTTTTACAAAAAAGAAAAAGAAAAAGAAAAAAGGCGGTAGAATAAGAAAAACTACTAAAGGTAAAGGTCGTAACTTTAGAAGTACTAAAGAAGGTGCTGGCATGACTGAAAAGGGTGTTAGAGAATATAGAAGAAAAAATCCTGGCAGTAAACTTAAAACAGCTGTAACTGAAAAAAATCCATCTAAAAAAAGAGCAGCAAGAAGAAGATCTTTTTGTGCTAGATCTAGAGGTTGGAAAAGTAAAAGAGGTAAGGCTGCTAGAAGAAGATGGAGATGTTAATAAACAGAATATGAGCTTTAAAATTAAACCACCATACAAAATAGACAACACAGCGGTTTATCACGTTGATGAAGAAGAAGGAGTTTTAGGTAGAGCTAATATGTGCGGTACTATAACTATAAATAACAAAGTTACTGACGAAGCTCAAAGACAAGAAATTATATCTCACGAAAAAGTACATATAGACCAAATAAAAGATGGTAGACTTGCTTATGATGATTGTAATATTTATCATAGAAAAAGTGGCAAAGGAAAATGGAAAGTTAAAAAAAGAGGTAAAGATGACGGATCTAAATCTACTTGGTGGGAAAAAGAAGCATATAAAAAAGAAAAAAAATAAATAATCATGAGTGATAAAAATAAAACTTTTGACTACTCTCAGTCAACAAAACAAAATAAAAAAAGATATAAATCTGACAAATCATCAAAGCAGGCTGTAAAAGATTCAAATGTTAAGCATAGCTTTATTAATGCTATAAAAAGTGGAGTTGTAGCAAACGCTTTCCAACAAGCCGCAAGACAAGTTATTGCAAAAGGAGCTTCTGGTCAGCAAAGTGCTAGACCATCAACACCTTCACCTGAACAAAAATCAGGAAACCCATTATATAAGTATGGATGTGTAAAAGGAAAAAAATAAATAAATTATGGAAACTATTAAAGAAATTGTCAATCATCCTTTATCCAAGGCGGTAGCTTGTGGAATAATAGGGGCTTTTTTACTTGTTGAATCTCATCCACTTTATGGTGGTTTTGCTTTTGGCATGGGAGTTAGAGAATTTTTATTAGCTTTTAAAAGTGAGTAAGAAAGAAAAAAAGAAATTTAAAGAAACTAAGGTAGGGGCTTTTTTAACTGAAAAGGCTCCTAAATTGGTTTCACAATTAGGAGAGTTTTTACCTGATCAAGGTGGTCTTGGAGTGGTAAAAAACCTTATAACAAGTGATAAGAGTATTAAGGCTGCTGATAAAGATATGGCGCTTAAACTTTTAGATCAAGACATAGCTGAGATGAACAATATCTCAGAGAGATGGGCTAGTGATATGAAGAGTGATTCATGGTTAAGTAAGAACACTAGACCTATGACGCTAATATATCTTACTCTAGCTATGACAATATTTATAGTGCTAGATTCAACTGTACTATTAGAAATTAAAACAGGTTGGGTTTCTTTATTAGAAGCTTTACTTATTACAGTATATGTAGCGTACTTTGGAAGTAGAGGCGCTGAAAAAATAACAAAAATTAAAAATTAAAACATGGACGGTGTACAAATAAAACAAGCAAAAGAAGTTAGAGTATTTGCTCACTCTGCTAAAACTGTTATACCTGGTTCAACAAGAATAGATAACACAGAAAACAGAGGTGTTTGTATATATGTTGGTGGCAGCGGTAATTTAAAAGTAACAATGGAAGACGGAGTTGATGTAGAATTTAAAAACGTTGTGCAAGGGACTTTTTTACCTATACTAGTTACTCACGTGTTGTCTGGAACTACAGCAACTAATTTAGTTGCTTTATGGTAATGAACGGCATAGGGTATGTTATACCTAAGTTTAGAATCGTTAATCCTGTTATTCCACCGTGTTTTATAGAGCTAGAAGGTGCTACAGTCACTGATGTTGTAGCTATGGAAACTAGTCTTAATGATAAGATTAAACTTGAACAATGTCTAAATTAAAAAATAAATAAAATGGCAAACGAAAAAATAAGTCAATTTGCAATAGATGCGGACATTGAGGATATTGATGGTTTAGCAGCTATGACAATAACGAACACCACAACTGCTGATCCAGCTGGTGGTGTTCCCATAGAGTATGGTAATGTAGCGCTACCTGGTTACGCTTTTACTTTAGGAAATATATTAAAAACAAAAACAGATAGATCTGATCCTGATCCAGCAAACTGGAGCGATGTTGATGCAAATACTATTATAGGTGCTCAAACTGGTACTGTAGGAGTTGATAAAGGTATTATGTTTAATGATTCTCCAAATACTGGTAATGTAACGCAGATTTATTCTCAATCATTTTCTAAATTTAATATAAAAAGTTTAAGAAATGGAGGCGCTGAATTTTTTGTTAGCGATTACAAAGAATTTAACTATGCTTCTTCTCAAACTGGATCTCACTTTCACGTAGACGTGAGCGAAGATACTAGTAATATAAAACACCACGCTGGAAATCATGCTAGTTCTGGTGCAGCTAGCGTAGAGTTATATGCTAAAGGAACTGCTCCAGACTTAAACTTATACTCAGGTGAAGATATAAACATAACTTCTGGAAAAGGTCAGTCTACTCAACAAGCAGGAGATGTTATATTGACATTAGGCAATACAACCCCAAATGCTAAGCAACTTTTAGCTGCAAAAGATACTAGTGGTACCTTAGCGTGGCAAAGTGAAAGTACTTACGATCTTGTAACAACAATATCAACCGGTAGCATATATGTAGGTCTTACAAAGGATGCTAGTGTCAGTCCTGTTATTACTAGTAGCATTCAATTTAACGAAGACTCAGGTATTAAATTCACTAACCCCGTAGGCTCACAAACTGCTTCTTTTGGTATAAAAGCGAATCTAAACACCACTGGAGGTTTAAAGTTTTCTTCTACTGGTGAAATTGAATTAGATTTAGGCTACGCTCAAACCGGTAAAAACTACGCTGTACAGTTAGACAACAATAAACTTTATGTTAATGTTCCTTGGACAGATACAGATACTACTTACTCGGCTGCAACTAAAACAAATTTAGGTTTACTTAAACTTGGATCTAACACAACTCTTACAGCAACATACGAGTCAGGATCAGCTGGCACAGCAGTGTCAAATAGAGCATATCCTGTACAATTTAACTCATCAAAAGAAGCAGCTGTATATGTTCCATGGTCAGATACAAATACTACTTACGGCGCTAAAAGTGGTGGTGGATTAACACTTGATAATAGCAACGAGTTTTCAATTTCAGCTCCAGTTTCTTATTTACTTGGAGGTACAGGAACTACAACTAATACAGCTAATGGAGTTGTATTTGCAGGTAGTGCAGCATATCAAACAGGACCTGAATTTACTTTTATAAATGCAAATTCAGCAAGCGCTGCTGCTACAAGTACTTTATCTGTAGGTTTATCAAACACTAGTGCACCGGACGAAGGTTTTCAAGGTATTGTACAAATAAAAGGTCAAGGGGATTTAAATGAAGATCCATACAACGAGTGTGGTAGATTAGAACTACAATGCCAAACAGGTGGACATAACTTCCATATAGTAGGGCCAGATCATGCGAGTATGAGTTATAGTCCTGGTATTGTACTACCTAGCAACATTGGTAAAGCTGGTCAAGTATTAGTTTTAGATACTGCACCAAACAGTGGTTCTGTTAGAACAGGAACTACAAAATGGGAAACACCTGCAAATCCAAAGAAAACTTTTGTTATACTTTCAAATGGAAATGGAACTAATAATAATTGGGTGATAAAAGACGGTTATAATGCTAAGTGTGATTTTACTACTTCAGGTACTAACCAAGCCTTAGATTTAGATACCATGTTTGATCCTACTCAAAATCCTGGAGCAGTAGCAGGCGGTGATTATGGAACTCTTATAGTTATAAACGGAGCTTCAGCAGGTACTATTACCTTTCCAACATCATCAAAGTGGGTTGGTGGTGGAACACCTACGCCTACAGACAATGGAGTTGACATATATTCTTTTATATATGATGGCGTAAACTTTTATTGGACATACGGGTTAGATAATAAAGTATAATAAAGTAAAAATATGAGTAATATTGTAATACCTTATAGAGGCCTTTTGACACAGCTTGGAGATGGTCCTTATGTTCCACCTTCAGGAAACTTAATAGGTGACTGGAATCCTTTAGCGACTAACGTTACTAAAGCTACTGTTGGAAATGAAGAATTTGTTTCAAGATGGGATAATTCTACTAATGGTAGGTATATGGACCAATCTAGTGCTAGTGCTAGACCAACTTGGCATGATGGCTCGGGTATAGGTGATATTGGAAAGCCTTATTTAAGGTTTAATGAAAACGCAACTGGTTTAAGTTCTGGTGTTACATGGCTTGAGTTAGACACGGACTTTTACGCTCATACTCAAGTTATGACATTCTACTTTGTAATGGACCCAACTGGAGATCCTGATACTTACATTAACTGGATAGGAAACAGCTTGGATTATGACTATGATGAAGGTTGGAGATTAGGAACAGATTCATCAAGTGAAGAAATGGAAGCAGGAGTTGGAAATTGGCCACAAAACTCGATGACATTGAAAAGTAATTGGACAAGTAGAAGAGTTGTTTGTTATAAATTTTATAGAACAAGTAATGAAAGTCTTCGAGCGAACCGTGGTGGTTATACATTTGGAAATGATCCTGTTATTTGGACTTCAGACACTTCATACTATAATTGGAATGTCTCTTTCCAAGGTTTTAATCAAGCTAGTAATGTTCATTCTGTGGTTTGTGGAACTGGAAGAAACGGAAGTGGAAACATACCTTATTATGGTTCTGATTTTAATATGTACAGGTGGTTAGTTTATGACACATACCACAATGATTCAACTTCAGAAGATATAATGGTAGCTTTAAAACAAGAATATAGTACTTTATAAAATGAGATTAATAATAGATACAGAAGAAAATTTAACATCTATACAGCAGCAAATACAAGATCAAATAGGAGAAGTATATTTAAAAAGAGAAAATTGGTTAGTAAATAACAATGATCCTTCTTTGTTTGCTATCTGGTGTGTAGATGCTTACAAAACACAGATTGTAAGTGTTATAGGTCAAGACGCGTGGGATAACGCGCCTATAGTGCCTACAGATAAACCAAGCGATTGGTTTAAACCTAAACCGGATAAAAAAACGGATAATTAAAAAATAAAATTAAATTAAATTAAATGGAAAAAGTAATGGAAAAAGTAAAGAACAAAATAACTAAAGAAGAGTTAGATGTAGTTCAAGAACAACATAATAAGTTAAATCTGTACTTAAATAGAATAGGTTTAATGTCAGCTCAACATCATGCTTTGTTACACGAAATAAGTGTAGTAAATAAAGCTATAGAAGAAAACAAAGCTGAATTAGAAAAAAAGTATGGTGAAGTAAACATAAACGTAGAAACAGGAGAGTTTACTAAAATCGAGAGTGATGAAGATAATAAGAAAGATTAGCATTGGATCTGATTATAAAAATGATGCAATGCACTATTCTGTTGGTCAAGAAGTATATGGTGGACATACTATATGTGATATAATAGATAATGAAGATAGTGGGGAGTATTCTATTTATATAAAAAAAGACAACGAAGTTTTACCTTGGAAAAGGTTTAATTCAAACATGGCTATAGCAGTAGAATTTGATTTAAACTACTAATGAAAAGTTTATATCAGTTTATTATAAAGCCTTTTGAATCAAGGTATAATAACGTTAAAAAAATTGGTGATAAAAACCTAATAGTTAATGCTGACATTTCTCAGCATAGTTTTGTTAGTAAAAAAGCTGTAGTTGTTTCTACTCCTACAGCTTTTAATTCAAACATAAAAGAAGGTGATGTAGTTTACGTTCATCACAATATATTTAGAAGATGGTACAATATTAGAGGAGAAGAAAAAGATAGTTCATCTTATTTTATGGATAACTTATACTTTGCTAATATTGATCAAATATACATGTACAACTTAAAATGTAATTTAAACTATTGTTTTGTAAAGCCAATTAAAAATAAGTCTTATTTAAGCTGCAATAAAGAACAAGAACACTTTGGTATATTAAAATACTCTAATAGTCAATTAGAAGCACTAGGATTGAAACCTGGTGATCTTGTAGTGTTTACACCGTATTCAGAGTTTGAGTTTATTGTAGAAGGAGAAAGACTTTATTGTATGAAATCTAATGATATAGCTACTACGCATGAATACGAAGGAAACGAAGAAGAAAATAATCCAAGCTGGGCAAAAAGCTATTGAGGAGTTAATTAAGGTAGCAAAAGAAAAGATTGTAGACTCAGATGATGACGTTTCAGCTGATAGACTTAAAAATGCTGCGGCTACTAAAAAGTTAGCTATAATGGACGCTTTTGAGATATTAACTAAAATAAACGAGGAAGAAGAGATGCTTAATGAAAAGCCAAAAGAAAAGAAAGAAGAAAGATCTTTTAGAGGCTTTGCAGAAGGGAGAAGTAAATGAGTTACAAACAAACACTTTGGAAAGAAATAAAAGAAGTTGTAAACCCAAGTTTGCTTAAAAAAGAAAACAAGAAAAAATCTTGGAAATACGGATACAACTCTGATTATGATTTTGTAATAATAAGTAAAACTGGACAAATTGGACAGATCATTGAAATACAAAACCTTCGTATTGCATTACCAGCAGAAGATGAACCTTTTAAACGAAGCAAAGTTAAAGAGGAACAATATTGGGAAAAGCAAGAATACCCGAAAGAGTTAAGTAGAATAAAAAGCAGATTTGATTGGGATGAGTATCCTACAGATTTTAAAGAAGAGTGGTATGACTATATTGATAAAGAGTTTAAATATAGAGAAGAAGGTTATTGGTTTTATAACAATGGTAATCCTACTTATATCACTGGTACTCATTACATGTACCTGCAATGGTCAAAGATTGACGTTGGTGCAGCCGATTACAGAGAGGCAAATAGACTCTTCTTCATATTCTGGGAAGCTTGTAAAGCGGACAACAGGTGCTATGGAATGTGCTATCTTAAAAACAGACGGAGTGGATTTAG
>CEUT01036112.1_pt1 | contig 11382 bp, 23 predicted proteins | sample 531401 | NCBI WGS metagenome assembly CEUT01 (sample SAMEA2622821, study PRJEB7988) | marine metagenome | biome: marine biome (ENVO:00000447); feature: surface water layer (ENVO:00002042); material: "saline water (ENVO:00002010), including plankton (ENVO:xxxxxxxx)" | depth 5 m | reverse complement strand
GATTAACAGTCAGCTGCTCTAACCAACTGAGCTAAGGGGCAATAAATTATTGTCAACCCATACTACGGTAGCACCGTTGACAATACTCGGCTGTGCTGTATCCGAAGGAACAACACACGATTTTTTAATTTTAATTGGTGTAAGGTTTTTTTCTTTACCGCCAATCCAAGGCAAAACAGAATATTCACAATTTGGAGCAATCATAGCTGTTGTTTCGGATGGGTAGAAAAAATTATTGTGACCAATTTCAGATAAATAACATTTAAAATAATTCATAAAGTTATAATAACATTATGCAAACATGTTGTCAAGCCATACCCCAAAGATAGTTTTTCCAAATGGGATTAATTTGGCTTTTTTTAACAGTTCTAAGAACACTGGTTTTTGGCTTATATGGTGCTCTAATAAGTTTCATGTTTGCCTCTTCAGGGGTTTTGTCGCCCTTTTTCTGGTTGCATTTTTTGCAAGCTGCAACAAGATTTAACCAAGTATTTTTACCACCACGACTGCTTGGCATAATATGATCGATTGTTAATTTATCAGATGTAAAATAATTTGCACAATACTGGCATTGATTTTCGTCTCTCCAGATAACATTAGCTCTTTTGCATGCGACTGTTGTAAAATGAAATTTTATCACTTTCTTAAGTGCAATCACAGACGGTAAACTGAATTTTTCAGTAACTGTATTAATTGTTTCATTAGCGTATGTTTCAACTGCTGCTGCCTTTCCGATTAAACAAAGCACCAATGCCTCAATTGCATCAATTACTTCCACGGGCCTAAATGATGCATCTAATTTTAATGTTTTAAAATCATTCATGTCATTTTAATTATGAAACAAAGTTATCGATCGGAATGAGGTTTTTTATTTCTAACCGGCGGCACTTCAAAATTTCTAGCTTTTTTTGCTAACTCAGATGAACTTTGTAATTTTTCTTCGCCGCCAACACCCCACAATAATTTCACGCCAAGTTGCTCACATACTGTTTGTTCCGGGGTATTAGATTTACCGCGATCACCGCCATTTGCAAAAAACGTTGGTACATGTCTTCTAATAGCGTCACAAACAGTACCATCAGAGTCGTCAACTGAGTCGACCAAAATTACGCCTTTAATTGCATTTAAAATTTCAATTCTGCGTTCATATTCCATAAACACAAACCCTTTTTTTCTAAAAAGCCAATCATCTGAGTTGGCTATAACGATTACATCACCATATTCAGCAGCATGTCTAATCATGCGAATATGGCCAGCATGTACAGGGTCAAAACCCCCTGATACCATTACTGTTGGTACTTTTTCATCTTCTTCTGTCATTTTTTACTCCAAGTTAGTTTTTTCAAACTCACATAATAAAAGTATATCATGTAATTTTGAGGGTGATAAATCAGATTGGTCAAATATTTTTATAATTTTCCAATCAACTACGCAAGAAATACGTAAAGCATACAATATCCACTCACTACAATACCATTTATATTTTTGTTTGATTCGAAACGATAAAAACTGTGATAGTAACATTCCTATCCAATCATAGGTGGCACCTTTAGTAATATCATAAAAATCTAATATTGCATTATACTGCTCTTCTGTAACGGGTATCTTGTAAAAATCCCATTTTTCAGAATTGTATTCTACATTTTTTCTATCAGTGACTTGTGATTTTATAAAAGGGCTTATTCCAATCCATGTTTGTTTATCGTCTAGGATTAATTCGGCATGGCTATATTGACTTTTTGTCCACCATCTAACAATTTTATTTATTAGTGTACCTTTTCCTTTGTACAAACCGATGTATACGTTCATTTTTTATTTCTTAGACACTCATTCATATAATTTAAGTAATTTCTTTTCTCATACACAGTTCGCTCAACTTCTTCAGTTTCCAAATCATATTCTTCTTTGACATCCCATAACGTAGATTCGATTGTGTCCTCAAAATCAAAGTTAGGTTCTTTTTTATCAATTTTTTGTTTTTTAAACCAATTAAACATAATTTATTCCTTAAATGGTGGAGGTGGCGGGAGTTGAACCCGCGTCCGCAATAAATTCATCATAAAGTCATTCACAAGCTTATCTAATTTACTATCACAAATTAGAAAAGATAGATAGTTAACTCAACCGCGCTTACTATCCTGTCGCGCTCCACTTGTCTTCTTCAGACCAAGGAATCCATTGTGATTTTTTATTTTCGCAGGGTCTTCTACCTGTTATTTTAGATTGGGTTTCAAGGCCCTAAAAAGCCCCGTCTACTAAGCGGCTAAGCGCTGTTCGAAATGTAAGTTGTTGTTTGCAACTAAATTAATTAAACTGTTAAGGTCGTATTTTACCTGCTTGCACTTAATAATTTCAGTACCACGTCGAAGCCAAGTCACCCCCTAGATTTTTTTACTATAACTCCAATTGGATCATGATTTTTATTATCAAGCCAAATTAAAGTTTCTTTGTTTTTACTGACTTTTTCTGCAAAGGTAAACGTCAACTCTTTAGCGGCTTTTTTGAGAGCAGCATCTTCAGAACTGTGTTTGCTGACTAAATCACCCATAATATAGTGACCGTTCCATTTGTATAGTTTCCACATTATTTCACCATTCCATCTAAAATATTTTTCATGTATTCCTCATTAAATCCCACATGTGCATCAGCAATATTCAAATCGCGGTCTAAATAAACATATGTTGGATATCCGCCAACTAAGTAGCCAGTCACCCCTGCAGGATCCATTATATATTCTCTAGAGGCTTGTAGCACAGGCGCTGTAGTAATACCGTGTGTTTGTACCCAATTCGTAACATCAGCATTTGTTGCCGGTAGACCCTCTAGCCCTTGAATTAAGAGAGTGACAAAAACAACATCATCTGAATATTCATCTTGTATTTTTTGTGTATGTGCAGCTGCCATTTGGCATGGATAACACCATACTGTTGAAAAATCAAGTATAATTATTTTACCTTTGTGATCATAAAGTTCCCAGTATTCGCCATTTTGATCAATTAAAAAGAAATTGCAAACACTTGAACCCAAAGCTTTTTGATCACACGTGTCTTCTTCATTAACACCTAACGTTGGTGGTGGCTGTGGCTCATTAATTACTTTTGAAGCAGAATCATTTACCTCTAAGGTAGCCGGGCAAGCTAGTAAGGTAAGACCTAATAATAAATTAATCATTGAAATTTTCTCTCGTATTAAATTTTTTACATGCTTTATTAAATTCTTGATATGTCAAGCCTAAAAGTCTAGCAGCATCTTTTTTAGATTTTGTTATTGATATACTAAATTTCAATAAAGCATCTCTTACAATGTAATTAGTTTTTTTCCAAATATCAAACCCAAAAAGTCTATTATTTGTATTATTAGCGCATAATTCCAGCTTTATTGCGATCAAATCTTCTAACGAAAATGTGTTAATAGCAACTAATAATTCATCAGTAATTCTGTTATCTTCTTTGAGTTTATTGATGAAACTTTTATTTATTGATTTTTTTGCCATATTTGTTATAATTGATAGCATGCAATTTGCATGCGACCGCATGCAATCAAACAATCACTTAAGAACAAACACATTTTTTATTTATTCTTACACACTTGCAATCACTGCGACCGCATGCAATCAAGCAAACACATTTTAAGTATAATGCGCGTTTTGAAGTTTGTCAAGCAACATTTTTAAAAATTTTTATTATCGAGTTGACGTCGCGGTTCAGTCGGTACCGCCGGTTGCCGGGACCAAGCCTTCGTCGCGCAATAATTCATAGATTTTTTGTTCAACAAAAGTTTCTAAATTAAGTAGAACGGCAACACACCCTTCTTCATTTTCTCTGATTTGATCTTCTAAGATTTTTCTATTATCTTTTCCTTTTAATTCACCAAGCGCATTGTATTTGTTCAGCTTATCTTTGGGTTGTACTGAAGGCTTCGAATCCTTATCTAGCGCTTCTTGAATGTCTGAATTTTTTAACAGAACGTCCGCCATTTTTTTAGCAAGCTTTAGCGATGCATCTTCAATGCGATCGTCGGTACCATCAACACTATCCATTTATAACTCCAGCTCTAAATCTTCTTCGCCGGCTTCAGCGCCGGTATCTTGTTGGCTAACAGCCATATCATAAGCTTGGTTAGTCGGCTCTTCCACTGATGGGGCTAACTCTTCTTCAAACTTTTTAAAGTATAATTTTAAATTTGCAGTCAAGTAGTCAAAAAACAATTCTTGATCTTCAGGATTTGCTAACAATTCGTATGCATCAATAACACTGGATTCGATTTTTTTAAATGACTGATAGGCCATATTGCGACCAGTTTCATCGCCTCCGACGCCATCACCAAAATCGTCTCGCGGGTCTGTTTCTTCGGCTTCTTCCTCAGCTGCTTTTTCGGCGTCAGTCCTGATATCGATAAACTTTTCATCGTCTTGTGCCGCATCGCCAACACTAATTTCTATTTCTTCTTCTAGTTCTTCATCTAGCTGAGTTTCGCCTTCACCAGCCTGATTATTCACTTTTGCTGGGGTCAAGCTATTTTCAACTGCATTTACAATATGCGCACGAAATGATTCTCGCTGGTCGCTGCTGGTAGTCAGTGATTTGTAATCCGTTTCTAAAACAGGTATAATCTTTTTAAGTAAGTCCTCAAGCACATTAATCCCTGTTGATTTATTTGGTGCGGGATCGACATCTGGGGTTTGATTTTCATTAATTGATTCAAAATCCATAAAACCACGAATTATTTCTCTAAGTTTGGTTTCTTCATTTAATCTTTTTTGCTTGACTTCTCTGATCATATGTCTTATACTATTTCTAAGTATTTTTTCTTCATTTGGGTTCATTTTACAATGCCTCTTTCTTTAATTAGTTTCATGACCTCGGCAAGTAAGCCTAAGTCGATATATTCTTTTTGTTTTTTCTTGTTTTTGTCTCTCTTGGCCGGCTTATCCGACCCAGATTCCAAAGGGGCAGTGCCTATAGCTACACCTCCGCCGGCCATACCAGTTTGCTCACCCATGGTTGAGAGCCCAAGTATTCTCAGTACTTCATCTACGTTTTCTTCGCCAACAAATTCTGCGATTTCAGAACGGTTTTCTGGGTTGCCTAGTGCATTTCGAAAATCTGTAGCGCTGTACGGTTCACCGTTTGGGCGTACCGTAGGTGTGACTGCTGATTGTTTAGGGGGTACTAATTCTACACCATCTTTAACATATTTCTCGGCTCCTGTCCAACGTTTCCAATCATCATTTTTAGTACTAGCTCCTAATATAACTGTGTCGCCTATATTAATAGGCCCCTCTTCGCCAACGTACTCATATGCAGCGTTGATAGGTGATGCATGTGTTTCTGAAGTGGTCACCTCCACGTTAGATAAATCTTTAACCAACAGGTTCCAAATATTGAGAGAATCTTCAGAAGTAATTTCGCGACCATCAGGCAAATATCTTCCTTGTTTAGTCGGTTTTGATATGATTACCACCACTTCATCTGATTCATCTGCATACTTTCGCACCATGTCAAGGTGCCCCTTGTGAGGTGGTTTAAACGCGCCCGGAACTACTGCGACAGTCTTAGGATAATCCTCATCGACTACTGGATCATCATCCTCATTGTCAATATCGAACTCATCCTCTTCTTCGCTTAATTGTCCAGTAAACTTATCACCTTTATCTACAGCAAAATTAGCTCTACTAAATTCTAAGCGGTCTACAAACTTGACTCCGTTACCTTTGTGATCAACTGCTACATAACCTTCGGGATTACTAGCTACTAAATCACCAGAACCATCATCAACAAAATGCTTAGTGTTGTAAACTGCATTGTTGTATTTTTGGATAAAAATATTTTTTGCATCAAATAGTAACCTGCTTACTCTAAAAATGTTAACAATATCATCTTTCTTGGCGTTAAAAGATTGCATAGTTTGCATAGCATTACTGGTTGCACGCTCTCTACCTTTTTGACTCTTCAAACTGCTGATTTTCTTTTGTACTCTTTGGGAGTACCAATTAATAAATCCTTGAAATGATTTATCGGCATCTTCTAAGAAGCTACCTTTCTTGATTTCACTGTTTATGTAAATATTTAAAAATGCTGAGGGTAAATCATCGTAGTTGATAGAACTGTTTACTTCGTCAGCGGCCTTAACTAATCTTGTGATTTCAGCTTCTTCTTCATCTGTGAGAGTTACTATACCTGTATCATCTGTGAAGAACGCATCATCAAACCAAACACCGGGTGTTTTTCTAAGTCCAGATACATCCGCACCAAAACTAGCACCACTATCTAAACTATTATATGTTGTATGAAACACAATACCAAACTTTGACTCACCAATTTGTTGGCCTAAATCAGAGTTTACGGGTACAGCATATACGATAGTATTGGGTTTAAATTGATAATGTGGTTCACCATCAATTGTTACTGTGTCGATCATCTCATCGTCAAACATGAAATCGCCCTGCAATATGTTTTTAATATTCAGGGCGGGCAAGTAGTCAAGTGCCTTTGTTAGCTTGTCGACGAGACCCGGTGCATGACCATGGTTTTTTACAACATCTTCTTTTGTGTAATTAATTTTGGGTACTTTGTTGAAAATTGATTTAGTACCAACAAAAAACTTTCCATTTTCAGGGTTTGTTCCTGCAAAAATAGCCGGCGCTCCGTCCCATTTGACGGACGTTTGAATCTTAGACTTGGTGTTCCCCTTGAGAGTCTTTAAAAGCTCTAGAAGAAAAGCTCTGGCCATTTTATACCCATCTGGGCCTTTGGTCAGAACTAATTCTTCTAAGTGAGTGAGATGAGTGTTAGCTTTCGCCATTATTCATCTCCTTTTGACTCTTCTAAAATATTAAGTTTCTCTTGGAGAACAGTCATATCGTTTTCCATTCTTCTAGCAAATCTTTTAACTTCACGCAGGTGTGTTTTTGCAATCTGCAATCTACGTTTTTCAGTCATAGTTCTAGGTTTAAGATTGGAAATTATTTCTTGGAGACCCTGAATATAGGTAAAGATGTTTTTTTCATCTAGACTCTCGTTAAGAAAATCTTGCCAGTCTGAATTTAGTGACATATGTTCGTCCTCTTTAAAGTTTAATAATAATTTTTGAATAAATTGATTCCTACACTTTTTAAGTGCAATTTTTATACTTACCTGACATGGTTAGTACCTCAAAAGTGCTTACGAAGAATATTAGCAATTGCTTCCTTTAACTCTTCACTTTCTTTCTTCATGGATTTTTCAATAGCTTTACCACGCTTTTTCTCGTAACCAGAAAGTTTACCGTCCTTGTCTAGATCTGCCTTGTCTGGGTTTTCTAATTCCTCGTCAAGCTCTTTCTCATCTTCCTCTTCTTCGAGAGGTCTTACGCGAGAATCATCGCGACGACGGTTACGTGGGTCATCCTTGTGTGCTGCGCCACCCTCATCAAGCTCTTCGTCATCCTCACGATCGCGCATTGCAGGGTGGTCACCACCATGGCCTTCAGCCAAAGAAGCATTGGTAACCTGAATATCTTCAGCTGCAACGTTTTCTAAAATGGTGCCATCGGACAACTTCATATCATAGTGAGAAATGTGACCACTATCATCTGGTGTGACGTGCTGTACTGCCTCAGCCATTTCAATTTTGCCATTGTGGTTAACACCACCGTGGTGAATACAATAATGGTTAGGCGCAAAAGCTTCAGCCTCTTCATTCACTTCTTTTTCCTCGACAGACTCATTAAGTTTAGTGAGATCCATCTTAAAGCCCCAAGACTCGGCTAAAAGGCTCTTAATTTCTTTATTTTTCCAATCTTTTGTAGACATCTTCTTATTATCTCCTTTTTGTAGATGTTCAAAGTAAGTAGTGTTTTTAATGCTGTCCTCCCAATCTCGGAAGCATAAATTTCCTACTTCGTAAGCCTCACGCTCCATTTCGCGTAAGTGTTCGTCGTTTTGCGCATATCCATCACCCATTTCTCCAACTTTGTCAAACTCACCTCTACAATTTTGTGTATGATGTACAAGTTCGTGAGAAATAGAGCGCATAATATCTTTTGGGTGCCTATTGGTAATGTACACGGTTATTGATTTATTATTGGGATCATAGTGTGCGGTTCTACCGAGTGGATTAGACGCATTTTCTGAATTATTCTTCAAAAACAACCTTGGCGGGTCGGAAAAACCCATGCGTTTCTGAGCAAATGGTAAAAATTTCTTCAGTAATGGTTGTAGTATGTTGGAATAATTCATGCTATAAATAGTCCGTAAATTTATTCAATTTCATTATTATTGCTCTTTGATTCAACTAGTTTTAAGCTTATAGTAAATAATTCTACTTCATTCGCTGGTTCGTTAATTGGCATTACCGTTGAGATTGATATTATTCTATTAGATTTTACCTGATTTTCAATTTTTATTAAAATGCCATAGTTTGAATCATAATCTTCAATTTGTCTATTCCAAGTTGTCCACTCGACAATATCACCAACGTTAAATTTTTCTGCACTTAGGTGTCCAAAATTTTCTTTTTCATCCATCGTAATTAATAACCCAACAACAAATACCGTGTTTCAAATACGAGCGCAACACATCATATGCATCTTTTTCATTAGAAAATGGCCCATCATAGCTAATGCTAGCTCTTTTAGGATCATACCATTTCACCAAAAATGCAGGTGAGGATTTTGACACGCCTGTACCATCATCCTTAAAATATTTTCGTTTTTTTGTTGACACCAACTTAAATAGTTGGTTTTACACTAAAAAATGCTTGTCTTGAGACAATAAAACTATTATTACAGCTAACATAGTAACAATTGTAAATTCAAATCCTAGCACCGCCCACGATGTCCAACATAAAAATCCAGCTGCAACTAATTTCCAAAAAGTTCCAAATTTAAATAACATTAATCAAATCCTAATTGATATTCAAGAAGCTCATCTATTTCTATTTCTACTAAAAATCCATCCCATGTATATATCAAACATTTGTCAGGATTTTCTGTCATTTCGTCAATAATATGGGCCTTTTGCCCCCGGCAGACTCTAACAAATCTTTTTTTACCGGGTGCGAAACAAAATTTATGCCCGGTTCCTTTAATTGCGACTTCGGGTAACAATACTATATTATCAAGTTCTTCTTGTGTTTTGTAAGGAATTTTACCATTTAATTGCTCTATGGCTAGCTTAATCCTATCTTTTAAATCATCTTTACTCACACATGGAACCCTCGATACTGTACTAGAACATTTGAGTCATAGCTAACGCGCCGGCCATTAATGCTTGGATAACCATGAAAGCAGTAATTGATTTTGTCTTAAATTCCTTTAATTCTTCTATTTCTTCTAGAGCTTGTTTAATTTGCGGTGGTGAAGCTATATCATCCATTTTTTCCTTCCAAGCTTTTAAGTCTTGTACTCGGTCTTCCTTTGCTTTCAATTCAGTCAATTGTTCTTTAACATGCTGTAGTTCAGAACGTAATCCTTCAATACCAGAAGACATTGTTTCTAGTTGCTGTAAAACTAATTTTGAATAAGTTTCCCATCCGTTATTTTCAGACATTTAATGACCTCGCTACTTGTAACTAGTTGTCGTATGTAGTCTCAGTATCTTTAGCAATTGCTGCTGCCTGCAAAAGGTCCGATTTATCTACTTCCTTGAATATAATAGAGTCAGTTTTTGGTTCATAATACATACCAATCAGATCACCTTTTTGTGCTAATTGTAACTCTTCTTTACTTAGCGAAAGGTAACCTCCATGTTTTTTAACAATGGCAGTAAGAACTGCAAAAAGATATTCAGGGTCATTCATATATTTACTCATTATTGTTCCTTATTGGGTATGCCATCTTTGACAAAATAGATACTCAGGCTGTCTAATCTATCACCGAATAATTCTTTTTTGACAGCTACCATATCAGTGATGTTTTGTTCTGAATCGTCATAAAATTCTACATCTTTAATATTTTCATACTTTGATAATATAACATCTCTTAAATATTCGCCTTTGTTTCCGCCTTCAACGCCAATTATAATAACATTGCTGGTATCAATTGGGCTATCAAACATCTGTAAGGTTCTGTGGATATCATCCACCGATACTGGCGCACGTGCGGTCAAAACCATAACTTGCGTTTTATCATCTTGCAGCCGGTTGCGCAAAATACGTGTTACGTTTGGATTTTCGGTTGCATTATTCACATCGTCAAGTGGCGAGAAATCAAATTCATATTTACCACTTGCTTTTAATTCGTCATACTCTTCTTGAGATGTGGTTTTAAATTCTTCACCAGTTATCTTGTTGGTAACATTGATATGGCCTTCTGTAAATGCTATTGTTTCGTCAAAATCAAAAATAGACAAGCGACTTGCTGTTTCTATATTTTCAAACAATACATACTGTCGCCAATTTTCAAGTAGGAGTTTCATCTATTTCCTCTATTATAACATCTTGTTTGCTTTTATTATTATCTTTTGTGCTAGCAAAAGCTGCGATACTAATACAAGCAAATCCAATTATAAATAGATCGATCATTTCTTGCGCTTCTTACGTTTCTTCTTTTTAGATTTCTTGACACAATTAGGATACATCTTTCCAAACATTTTCTTCATACCGCGCTTTTCATATCCGGGCCAGCATTTTTCAAGTAAAAGATTTTCATCTAAGTATTTTTCTAGCTCTTCAAGAACTATTTTTTTAAGTGTTTCTTCGTTTATATTTTCAAGTAACAACTTCATCTTCCTTTCCACCATTTAGTTTTTTTAGATTCAGGTGCACATTTTTCACCTTTAGAGCAAAGTTTATAAATATTTGATAAAAATCCACTATCTTCTTCAATTAGTTTTTCAATTTCTTCTTTGATAATTTGTTTTAATTGTTGTTTAGTCATTATCTTTACCAATATTTGAACGTTCTTGCCAGTCTGCAGAAACTGAATCTTCTTCTATTGGTCCACCTTTTGCCCATGTTCTACATGCTCTGGCGGAATGACATTTAAAATGATGCATCCAACAATATCCAAGTATTCCATCTTCATCAGAAGTTTGACCCGGCATACATTCGAGCATTCTTGGTGAGATATCAAATGCAACACAATTGTTACATATAGATTTTTTTGCAGCTTCTTCAGTAGTATTCCAATATTCTGCAATTTCTTTCCAGTAATCTCCAGGTTCACTAACATTCAGTGGGCCGTACTGAATATGTTCAGCTTTAATAGCAGAATCTCTATTCTTTGTATTTAATTTTAAATCTTGTGTGGCTGGTGGGCATACTAGGTTTATAACTGCATCAACAGTTTTACCAACTGAGACGTTTATTTCTTCGGTCACAAACTTGCGCCAATTTTCAAGTAAAAGCTTCATGACCTTAAATAGTCCTTCCAAGAACTAACTACCGATTCATTTGTTTGCAT
>CEUT01034830.1_pt1 | contig 11390 bp, 22 predicted proteins | sample 531401 | NCBI WGS metagenome assembly CEUT01 (sample SAMEA2622821, study PRJEB7988) | marine metagenome | biome: marine biome (ENVO:00000447); feature: surface water layer (ENVO:00002042); material: "saline water (ENVO:00002010), including plankton (ENVO:xxxxxxxx)" | depth 5 m | reverse complement strand
TGTAGAAGGTCTGAAGGGTATTGGATTGGGTGATGATGTAATTAAGGCAGCTCAAGCAGGATTCACCGCAAAAATTCTCCAAGCGTTTGGAAGTAACGTTACCTTTGGACAAGCTCTAGCGAGAACAACTGGTCAGATCTTAAATCCAAACTTAGAGTTACTATTTACAGGCCCTGGTTTAAGATCTTTCAGTTTTTCATATCAACTAACACCGAGAGATGTTAATGAGGCTGCTCAAATTAAGCAGATTCTTAGAATTTTGAAAAAGAGTATGTCACCTAAGAGATCTCCTAGTAGTTCTGCTTTTCTCTGTTCTCCTGATGTATTTCATCTTAATTTTAGAAAGGGATCACAAGAGCATCCATACTTGAATAGATTTAAACCAATGGCAATGACAAATTGCAGTGTAAATTATACTGGAACTGGAACATATGCCACTTATGATGATGGATCACCAGTTGTATATACTTTAGCAATGACATTTCAGGAACTATCACCAGTTTACGATCAAGATTATGAAACAGATCAAGGACTAATCGGAGCTGGATTCTAATGGCATATTTTGTTGAATTACCAGAAGTAAGTTATCCTTCCCCACTATCAGAAAGAACTTCTGATAGACAATACATAACGATTAAAAATCTTTTTAGAAGAGTTAAGTTAAGAGATGATCTAACCTCAGTATTAGCAGCGTTTGATGATTATGAAATTAGTGATGGGGAACGACCTGATATTGTTGCCGAAGAGTTTTATGGGAATGCAGAATTAGATTGGTTGGTTCTAGTTTCAAATAATATTACCAACGTTCATAATGAGTGGCCTTTATCTGATCAACAATTATATAATTTCGTTGTTGACAAATATGGTATAGAGAATATTAATCAATTTGCTTTTTATGAAACAACTGAAGTAAGAGACGATCAGGGTCGATTGATTTATCCTGAGGGAATCAGAGTTGATTCTGATTTTACTATCGATGATCCAGTTGCAGTTGATTCAACATTAAATCCTGTACGAGGAGTTACATTCTATGAAGAAGAAGTTCGCTTGAATAATGATAAGAGATCTATTAAATTACTGAGAGGGTCTTTTGTCACTCAAGCCATCCTAGATTTAAGGGAGGAACTATCTTACGACAGATCCTCCCAGAGAATAAACAGAAAAACACTTAAGGCTGATAATATCAGACTAAAGTAATCATCCGTCTGCTAGTTTTTGGAAGTAACTCAGAGTATCATCTTCATCGTTAGATGAACTGGATAGAGTGATATCTGGATCATTGAAACTACGATCTGCAGACTGATCTTCAAAAGAAGTGCCACGGTTCTCAGCACGGAACTGCTGTTCTTCTTCTACAGTTTCTTGATCTTGGAACTTAGGAGTGCCTTTAATACCAAGAACATAATCTAGACGAGTCCTGAGTTCATCATAGGACTTGAATTGATCAGGAGCAACAATAGCAGTCAATGAATACTCTTGCTTCCAGAGTGCTTCCATAGCATCATCATCATCTAGAAGAGGATCTTGACGTGCAAACTCTGAAGAGTCGTAGTTCCAATAACCAGCAACCTTCTTGATCTTCAGTTTGAAGTTGGCACCTTGCCAGAAGTCGAAGGGATTGATGGGCTCTTCATCTTCAAACTCAGGTTGCATGGCAGCAGTGATCTTATCAAAGATCTTCTTACCAAACTTGAATAGGAAGACTTTACCTTCGTTATCAGGATTAACTGGATCCTTGACAACATAGATGTTGCTATAATATGACAGTTTACGCTTTTGCTTACGAGCAATATCTTTGTCAGATTCTAGACCACTATTCCAGAGTTGAGAGTTATGCTCAGATACTGGGTCCTTTTGTCCGAGAGTGGTGAGAGAGTTCTCAATGAACCAACCACCAGGGCCTTGGAATGCGTGAGAATACAGTTTTGCCCATGGCAGATCTTCGCCATCGGGAGCAGGAAGGAAACGGATAACTGCATAACCGTTGCCTGTTTTGTCTAGTTGTGGTTTCCAGAGACGGTCGTCTCCTGAGGAACCAGTCTTGTTCATCTTCTCAATCTCTTTTGTGAGTTTGGAAGTCAATGAACCAAGAGAAGATTTTTTCTTTAGATCGGAAAAGGACATTGGATTTGGCTTGTGTACGTTTGGATTATAGGATGGGTTGAGTTAGGTGTCAAGGTCTTTCTTCGCCTGTTGTAGGTATTGATGCATTTCGGAAAAGACGCTACGAACGTCTACACCGTTGCCAAAACCCATAAGTTTAACGAATTCTTCAATATGTTTTCTACGTTCAATCGCTTCTGGATCATCACTCAATGACATACGAACATACATCATTTTTTGGGCTTCGATTAACTCTGCCATTTTTTCAAGATGTTCTCTTTTTTCATCATCATTAAATTGACTGTAATTAAACGCATCATTAAACACCTCACCTTGAAGGCGTTCAATATTGTCCAAGGATTCTTGAACAAATTCTGAATTCATAAAATCACTCATTTTAAATCTCGACCCTGATATATTTAGATAGGTAGTTTTGCCTTAGAAGTCTTCTTCATGAAGTTGAGGCGGATTGCATCCCACTTCAATTTTTCTTTCAATGGCTTGGTGATTAGTTTTGAAATAGTATCAACTTCAATATTATTTTTCTCACAGAAAAAAACGATTGCATCAATATAATTCATCTTTTCTTTAAGAACAATCTGTTCAATCTCTTGGCAGAATTTCTCAGAGGTAATGAATTTTTTTTCTAATTCCTTTTTTAGTTCATTTTTCATTGTATCTCCGTAGATATTCACCCAACAGATGGATGTATTTTGCTTTGTCGTATTCTTCATAGACTTCGCACTCTCCATTTTCGCATGACATGATAATTACAAACTTCTTAACTATTATACCAGTAAGCTCGTACAACATGCAAGCATATGCTGCACATTGTACAAAATAACCGTCAATCCAGTCTCTAGGTTTTGGTGCTTTTGAAGTTTTGAAGTCGATTATTGCCAGTTCTCCTTCATACTCGGCAATACAATCGACTGTTCCAGCGACTTTAAGGTTCCTACTATATAGTCTTTTCTCAAGACCATGGATGTTATTAATCTTATTTAAATTTGGTTTGGCAATCTTAAATAACATATCTGGAAGCGGTTTGACTTTGGGTAAATCTTCATTCCTCAGATAATGCTCAGTTAATGTATGCATGTCAGTTCCACGGCTAGATGACTTCCTTAGAACTTTATCTGCCTCTTCATTACCAACCTTTTTTCTCCATTTAGCAAATTTGTCCCGATTAATCCAGCTTAAAACTGAAGTAATCGAGACAAACTTAAGATCTTTGGCAGAAGGCACCACATAGTGCCTTACGCCGTCAATCTCTTCTCTTTTTAATTCATCATCAAAAGAAATATCAAGGTGATTAAACATTATAGATTAGAGTCCAATTTTGCGAGTAGGTATTCTTTCACGATACCAGATCTTACGATATCGTCAACACCAAACTCTACAAGATCAAATGATGGCATCTTTCTAAGGATACCCATGAAATCAACAATTCCATTTTTTTCATTAGTTTTAGTAAGATCAGTTTGGGTAGCATCACCACAAAAAATGATTTTACTGTTCTCACCAACACGGGTGATAATAGAGTCTAGTTCGTGGAAGTTTAGATTTTGAAATTCATCGATGATAAGAATTGCATTATCAAAAGTAGTGCCACGAATGAAAGAAGTGCTCCAAAAACTTACAGTTTCTTGAGCTTTGAGATTTCCATACAGCATTTCAAAGTCTGTATCGGTGGGCATCTCAAACATGTATTTTACCATATTCTTGTAAGGAATTTGGTAAAGTGAAGATTTATCTTCATGGTCTCCAGGGAGAAATCCAATCTCTCTGGTTGCAACTAGAGAACGAACAACATACACTTTTTCGTATGGTGTAACATCATTGAGAACATCTGCAAGTGCATTATAAAGCGCAATAAAAGTTTTTCCTGTTCCTGCACATCCGTATGCAACTAGATGTTTTCCCTCACTATATGCATCAAAAAATTTCTTCTGATTCTCAGTTAATGGTGCAATGTCAACCATTAAGTCTGAATTAATTGGTTTTTTACGTTTCATCTGCTTTGCAGTTAAACCAACACCAATCGGTTGTGAAGCTGAGTTCTTTCTCTTTTTTGCGGGCATAAGGTTTTTTACTAGATTTTTGTTACATTGGCACCTGGCATTCTTGATGCTCTATCGAGAACTTCATTCCAACCAGGTTTCTTTGCGACCAGTTTATCCTTCCACTCACCAACTTCACCTACACCAGGCATAGTTGACGGGTCTGAATAATCGCGAAGCCAATCTGGATTGTCTTCACACCACTGGTCCCATTCATGCACACTCATTCTCACTTCTTTTGTCTCACCAGTCTTGGTATTAACGACAGGATATGTAGCCATAAATTAGGATCTCAACTCAATTATTTAGTATGTTCTGTCCACCCAAGTGCCTCAGCAATCACTGGGAATTGACCAGCAAAGATACACTTACATTCGTTTGCAATATCCATATGCTCCTTCTGAGTTCCATTAGCAGATCTCAATTCAATGTAATGAATCCATGAACGAACTGATCCACTCATATAGATTTTGGTGGGAGTAGCCAAAGGAAGCACAAAACGAGCACATTCCTTTGCCACACCGCGAGAAAGCATTTCACGATATAGATCCATACCTTCATCAAAATACTTTTGAATTAGAACTTGTAGATGCTGACGTTCAAAAGGATCGATGTCATCAATACTGTTTTGACGATTTTTTGTATCCTGACGACGGATATCAAACATAGGAATTCTATCTGACAGCAAAGAACTATCAGCATATCTTTGTGAAAATTCCTGAAAAGTAAATGATCTATGGCGCAAAATTTGAGCTGCCAATCCTCTGGTAGTCTCAATTTCTAACGTCATAAATGCCATCTCAAAAATACTCCAGTGCTGATGATTGATACAATACTTCAATAGACCAGCACTGTTAGGATTATCCTGATTTGATGGATTACTTACGCGAGCACAATAGGCAATATTTTTTTCTGCTTCGGGTGTTACAGAAATCAGTTTAACATTCATTCGCTTTCATTCTCATTGTTTTTGTTCCACTTTTTACGGACTTTTTTAAGTTCCTTCAACTCCATCTTAATGTTAGCATAGGCGGTTTCGGCACTAAGTTTCTTTCCCATTTCCATGGCACAAATCATACCCACTCTTCTTCCAAAGAGTTGGATCGCCTTATCGTAACAGTCCATGTCTTCGTACACGTTATTGTACCACGTTTCTAGCGTTTTTTCTTCTTTTCTTCAGGTGCTTTATATCCCCAAAGTTTAGGTTTGATTGTGCCCGATGCCCATGCGAATCCGATAAAATCTTTACCAAATTTATCATAATACATATCGAATAGTTTGGATTCTTTAGATGATCGAGTAATATCATAATGGACTTCACCATCAATCCGATATTCTACTAAAAATGCATCCATAGGAAGACTTTTTTCTTTTGCATCAGAAGGAGCACAATCTATTGTCAAGATTGTGCATCCATAGGCTTCTTTACATAAAGATTTTTCTTCCTCAGTCCAAGACATATTAGACTCTATTTCCCCACTTGATGTCCTCGTAGGCTTCGGCAACAACGTTTCTTGTGATTCTGTATTTGCTTCCAATTTTTTTATCCTTTACTAAACATAAAAGTTCTGCTTCATCTTTGTGAAGAGATTCAAGTAATTCAATGAAAAGTGACTCACGTCTAGTGCGAGTGAGATCTACATTTCCACCCTCTACAAAATTATAAAACATTCTCTGATTGCTAGCAAGACGAGAAATGCCATCACCAATGGGTTTATCACTTTGAGTGTATGGCACTTCACCATCTGGAACAGAACTCTTGATTGATTCATCAAAATTCCAGATAAGTAAAGAAACTAAAGCAGGGTTACGATATTCTCTAAGTAGATTAATCTTCGATGCTTTAGTTTTTGCGCTTGATACAGCTTGCAGAATTTCGGATTGTAGCGGGTTTGGGGGTAATTTTTTAGCCATAATTAAACTCCATTTTTAATCATTTTCATCTTCGTCGTCTTCAAATCCATTTTCAAAACGAAATGCAATCAGTTGATCGGGAAGGATACCGCCTTCTTCATCGTACATTTCTGGGTGTAGACCCTGAGGAACATTGAATGATGTGACATTCTCTCTTACAATCCACCCAAAAATGGATCCTGTAAGGAAGGCACCAACCAAAAGGAATGATCCTAAAACGAGTGAGACTGCTAACATGGTTCCTCTCCTAATGTTTTTTGATGTCAAAAGAGAGGGCAAAACTAATTGAAATTTCTCTTTTGAATAATCTAAATCGTTGTTTAAGACTCAGATTGAATAATTGCTTTGGTTTCTTGACTCCGTTGAGGATTAGTTCTACGCCTCTATTTAGTGGAATGTCAGAGGATTCTCTGCTCTCGTAAATATTTGATTGTTTCACTGCAGCCTCCAACATTTTGTTCGTTAATAGTCACTTGTGGGAAGGTGCTACCCTCACCAAATCTACCATAGAAATCCTCTCGGGTAAAGTCCATGTCAAGAGTATAGACCACATACTTCTGTTCTGTCAAGTCCATGACTTGTTTAATTTTTAAGCAGTGCGGGCAGTTTTCCTTTGAATAAATGATAAAAGTCATGTGCAAGTCAGTCTCCTGGCATATATATAATGAAGTAATAACTGAATTTTAGCAGAAAAAATGAGTATTATAAACTTTAAATCTCAAAAAATTCACCATGTTCATATTCCTAGATGTGCTGGTAAATGGATAGATAACCTATTTCAAGCGAATGGTGTAAATCCAGATTTTTGGGAAGTAAACGCATGGCCTCCCATGGAAGATTTCACAAGAGTGGAACTTGAAGATGAGGATCTTCTACAATTTCATTGGGAATCATATAAAGGTGTCATGATTTCAAGAATTCACCGCGAATTATATGAAGAAATGCCAGAATTTTCTAATTGCACATCTAGATTTGCAGTAGTAAGACATCCATGGGATAGATTTCTTTCATGTTTGGGAATGATTTGTTGTGTACCAACAAATGGATATAATTTACATAAAGTTTTGGAAATGATCTCCAAAAAAGAAGGTTTTGATAAATTCATGAGTTTGGCATCTACATCTGATATGGGATGGCATACTAATTGGTTAAGACCACAACATGAATTTTTGACTGAAGACACTCTTATTTGGAGATTTGAGGATGGTTTTGAAGAATCTTTCCTTGATTGGATTAACGAAAATTTAGATATGAAATTAATTATGAAAGATCATGATGGAAATTTGTTTCTCAATAAAGCTGAAGTTGAAAATAATGAAATGGGTTATATGAAAAAAGAAGAAGAACTTCCAAAAGCAGTTATTCCAGAATCTCTTGAAGGATTTGTCAGAGAATATTATGCCAAGGATTATGAATTATTAGGTTATTGAAAATCAATAACTTCTTGTTCTGAAGAGGGTAAGGATTGCTGAATTGGCAATTCTTGACCCTCTATTTTTATAGATTCAATTTCAATAAAATCTTTACCAATATTGAGTGCTTTTGTAGAGAACACATCAACAATCTGTGCAGGGTTTGGAACAAATTGAAAATAATGCCCCTCCCATCTACAGTTTCTCGTATTCATGAGATTAACTGCATCTTTTTCTAAACCACAATCAGCGATTTTTTCGCCTCTTGGATTAAACACTGAAAAGTAACCATTCATAATCATTTACCGTACATGCAGTTTCCGTAAACTAAATCGTCCATACCTGTGTTAAAGAAAATATCCAAAGCATCTCCTTTTCTAGCAGCAATTGGTTTACCACCCTTATTTAAGGATGTATTTAAAAGCATAGGGATGCCCGTAAGTTTATGAAACTCTTTAATTAATTTATAATAAAATCCATTTGATTCATTTACTGTTTGAGCTCTACATGTGCCATCAAAGTGAGAAATAGCAGGATATTTTTCTGGTTCTAACAATTTCATAACAAATAACATATATTCCGAGGGACCTTTCCAATCAAAATAATTAGATACTTCCTCTTCAAGAACAGATGCACCGAATGGTCTATACCATTCTCTATTTTTCACTCTTTCGTTAATCCAATCCTTACCGTCTGGGTGGGCAGGATGCATCAAAATACTTCTATTACCCAAAGCTCTGGGTCCGATCTCACCATGACCCTGATACCACCCAACAATATGATTATTCGCTAAAGCCTCAGCAGTTTCTCTGATGGTTTCATCATCAGGTTCAGTTGGTGGAGCTTGATCATCTTGCCAGAATGGGAACCCTGTTCGATCAAACTCTTCTTGCATATATTGTTGTCTTAAAAATTCAACTGCACCAAGACTAAGACCAGTATCATTGGTATGAGGTGGTACTACTAGACCTGGTAGTTTCTCTCTAATTTTAGAATTAATAACAGTATTTAAAGCAACTCCTCCACTATAACCAACATTCCATTTTTTCTCACAAATAGATGCAAAATATTTTGCAAAAATATTTTCAGTTGCTTCATGTGCAACTGATACAGCATCTACAGCATCTTCAAAGTCTAACTTAAGGAAACATCCTGTTCCCCAAACATGATCAATATCCGAAATATCTAACTGTGATAATGCGTCAATAATTCTTTTTCTTTTCTCTGGATCATAATGATTAGTTATTCCTCTCAGAGCCATCAACTTTCCAGCGAGGTCGTCTTTTATTCCCCTGATATTCATTGCCATGGCAATTTCTGCCATGATCACTCCCAGACTTCTAAAATCATCTTTGTTATAGTGTTTACCCCTATCGTAGGTATATCCCCATTTAGATTTGTTGATTGTATATGTTGAGTGAGTAATATAATCATCACCAAATCCATCAAAAATGAGATGATAATCAATTTTTTTATTTAAAGGCCATAGACTCAAAGCATGAAGGAGATGATGATCTGCCCTGAAGATCGGGCAATTGAATCCAATACATTCTATTTCTGGAATTTCAATTTTTTCATATATCTGATCATAACATGTATCAATATCAGGATGTAAATATCCATCAAATGAAATGCAAATAGCATCAATATCTTCTGGTTTAACATTCCAACGATCTAGAAGATAAACCCATGTCGTTAAATCATTGGAATATCCATAATGCTTAATTTGCAAATCTCTTGCAATTTCGCAATACTTTACTTTAGTGCCGTCTGTATAAGTTACATTAGCACCATGCTCATCTAAGCGTAAACCAACAAATTTCATTCTTCAATATTGTCTAAAATTTTAACCTCCTGCCAATATTCAGGAAAAACTAAAAGAAGTGGATTACCTCTACCTGGTGAGGCTGGCAGTTTGATTCTAATGTACATATTATCTATAAAGTCAATCTCACCCGTGTTGCCATGATAGCAAACTCTCATACCCTCTTTAAATTCAACAGGCATTTGTCATATCATTCAAGAACAACCAATCTTCAGGTTCTTTGCCATTAATGACAAATTCTTCAAATAAACAATCAAGATTTTTTAGATCGTAATCCATAAGATAAATTGATCTTGTGCAATAAAACGATTCTAAGTCTTGAATCAGTTGATCGCGACGTTGCTCAGTGAAACGATCATTTGTCATAACCACGGCCCTCTAGATACATTTTAAGAATTGCAATTTCTTGTTCGTATTTTTCGATCTGTTCTTCTAAGTATTTAATCCTTCCCAAATGAACAGATTCTAATGCTCCAGGTGTGCATTTACACAGATTAGGATTTTCTTGCTCTGTAACGTTGTCCCTAACCCATCGGGCAAGAGCATCGTACCTTTCTTTCCAAATTTGAACTTGGTCCATGGCATGTTTGGCGCTCCCACCTATCATATCACAAAAAAAGCGGGGCTGCAACCCCGCTTTTCTCGATATTACCTCTTACTTAAAAGAAGTATTTCTCCGTAAAGCAATGACATTAATGCTATACAACCAAGGGAAGTGAATCCCACGATTTGTAGAGACTGCATCACTTTGCGTATGTCTTGCCACGGTAGCAGAATGTACCATGGGTTTTTTTACTCTCTACACAACGAGTATCATACTCAACACCACGATATGCAGTGTGAGCGATCTGAGCGTTATGAAGTGCAGCAGCTTTGTTAATCTGCTTGCGAATGAGGTTAAGTGTGTTCATTTGTCTTACTCCTGAAGTAGTAGGGATTTTACTCCGTTCCTTCAGTCGTTTGCGTCCCTTGAAGATATACATTCCAAACCATGCCTACCAATAAGATTTAGAAGAACTTGCTTCTTTTTCTTATCAGAAAGTCCAGGAGCTTCCAGTACAACCTGTGCAACTTCTTTCACATGGTCACAACTCATGTAATGATCGTCTGCAGATGCGGTTGGTGGAAACAGTAACGATAAAAGTAGTAGTAACTTCATGGGATGAACGCTCCGTTCCGCGACTTACTTGCGTCTCACTGACGTGAGATGAACGACAGGTCCATTATAGACCATCTTCCATATTTAGTCAAGTAAAAGTGTAACATTGAATACAGTTTTACTCAAAATTTTCAGATTCTTCGGTCAACTCATCAATAATTGTTTTTTTGCCACTTAATTTTTGAATAGTGTGCAGAGTTGACTTCTGATACTTTTTCAATTTTTTGTATTTTTTAATAAGACGACTCATATCTTCGATAGGAATCTCAACTTCTACACCATCTACATCAAATCCTTTTGCCATTTTTAAAAAACCCTACAGAACGAAAAAAGCCTGGGAAATTTTTACCCGAATATTTGGAATTAAAAGTCAAATTCGGTCACATTGATCCGATTCTATATTGAACTTCTTTCCAATCATGATTAAAAATATCCAACCCTTTGGTAGTTAGTACGTGATCATACATCTGCCAGAAGATTTTTGGTGGCAGTGTACAAATCTCAGCACCATTATACCAAGATCTCACAGCACGTTGAACACTACGAATAGATGCTGAAAGAACTTTAGTTTCGACACCGTGAATACGATACAAGTCAGCGATAGAACGAACAACCTCCAGGCCTGCCACTGATTGGTCGTCCAACCTACCCACAAAGGGAGAGACGTAGGTGGCACCGGCCTTCGCCGCTAAGACCGCCTGAGCGGCAGAGAAGACCAATGTGACGTTCACTGTGAATCCAATCTGTCGTAGACCCATACACGCCTTTAGACCCTCTATCGTGCAGGGTACTTTGATAGTCACATTCCGTACAGAACTGAATGCATCTGCTTGACGGATCATTTCTTCAGCAGTATCACCTACAACTTCAGCTGAGATTGACTCTAAAGTTGGGAAAGATGTTGAGATCTCTTTAAT